>LAHS01000658.1_pt1 | contig 10484 bp, 7 predicted proteins | sample 329651 | NCBI WGS metagenome assembly LAHS01 (sample SAMN03275699, study PRJNA271635) | activated sludge metagenome | isolation source: sample C-1 Sludge from hydrolytic chamber (first chamber) of Anaerobic... | reverse complement strand
TTTCCAGTAATCAGTATTCCCCGTATTCTCCACCCAGTTATCAGCATCCATTACCCCGGCGATCATTTCGCTCGTAAAGGCAGTGTCTCCCTGCAGGCCGAATATTGAATTGATTTCTGTATATGTTCCCAGTGCCTGCGAGTGGGCGGCCCCTTCTATTCGGTTTCCGTATGCGTGCGTTCCCTCGTGTGCCAGCGCTGACGCAAGCTTTGAGCTGCCTTCCGCGCCTCCGCCCAGCAGAGCGTCGCTGAGTGTAATTGTTCCGCTGTCCAGATCGTAATGTCCGTATTCACCCTTCTCAGCTCCGTATTCCACACCGAGCCTGTCGTTCCATACGTCCTTTGCAAGATTGATATTCAAGTCGTTGTTTGTATACCCCAGCATGTTTGCCGCGTTCAAGGTTGAGATGGATTCTTTGCCGCCAAGCATCTCTGCAATCTTTGCTCCGCCGACTTTCAGTGCGTCATGCATACCGCCAAGGGCATTCGCCATCAGACCCGCGTTCATATCAACGCCGCCGGAACCAATCCTTGAAGAAAACCCTCCATCCTTGTCATATGTCAGTTCAAGCAGACCTTTTGATACTGTATTATTATTACCGTCCTTAAGGCCGAACATACTGAAGTTCAGAAGATTGACTGTTGTTCTTCCTGTCATTCCGTACGTAATGCCTGCGGCCGCCGCATTTCCTGCAAGACTGGCAGCTGCCGCCATTCCGTTCTTGTTAAATACACGCTCTGTAAGATCGTACCCGTTGCCGTCTGTTGAAAGCCATGCTGTTCCGCCGGCTGAAATTCCTGTTGAGGCCGCCGCGCTCAGTACGCCTGCCATCGTATCCGCAGAATACAGCCCTTTGACAAACCGGTCCTTGTCAAAGCCACAGCCGTCTTCCGCGCTGTACGAAACTGAATTGACGGCATTTGTCGCCGCGGTCTGTGTATATGCGGAGGCCGCTGCCCATGCAGTCTGCGCCGCAACCTTTCCCGCTGTATTGGTAATGCCGTTAACTGCTGTTCCCACGCCCTTTCCTGCCGCACCTGCGCCGCAGCTCACTGTGTTTACTGCAGCCGCCTTTGCAAACTGCAGGCCCACCTCACCCGTATCCTTGCCTTCTATTCCTATATCCATTGCCGCAAAAAGCGCGTCGTCGACAAGACCAAGCCACCAGCTCTGGCCTGTCGCTGTTCCTACTATGTCGCATACTACAGATGTTACTGACCTGATTGTGGGAGCCTCAAAGCTGCCGCTGCCCGTCCACAGCTTCTTGTCGTACACCGGCACAGCCAGCTGGCTGTTTCCGTATTCTGCCGTCATGCTGTTCCAGATGTAGTCAGTCATGATTAGACCGATTTCTCCGCGCCCTGCGTTCTTTATGTTCTTTTCTGCCGGCTCCGTGTAGTCGATATCCTCGCCTTCCTTGAATTCCGGCGCGTAACCGAGATATTCACCGAACTTACCGTCCCGGACCGACACCATTCCTTTGTTGAGTCCGGCCAATTTCTCTTTCTCTTCTTCTGTCAGTTCGCGTCTCCCGCTGACAGTATTCAATTCCTTTATGCCTGCAAGTTTTTCCGCGTCCGCATCTTCCGCTTTCTTATATTCCGCGGCATCCTTCAGCTCTGCTATGTCTCTTGGTACCGTCCACTGCTTTGCCGCACCTGTTTCCTTATCCGTTCTGCCAAAGATATCCCCGCTCCATACATCAAGCGCATACTGGGCATCCTGGATTTTCCGCATTATCACTGATGAGGACTCATTTTTACCGAACCCGACTTTTATGCCCGGGAGCGCTGTCTTGAAATCCTGATACACATGAACTTTCTGGTTTGTCGTCTCTGTGTTGAATACCGAGGAGTCTGTAATTACCTCCCGCTCGATGCTGCCTTTTACGCTGTATCCGGCCTGCCGGCACATTGTCTCTTCCCATTCCCGCATCCCGTTGTTCTCAAGCTCAATTCTTGAGGCGCAGCTTTCTATCATTTTCATCACGCTTGTTTCCGCCTGCTCCGCGGCGAGTCTTGCGGCGTTATCCTTCATTTCGTTTTCGTATCTGCTCTGAACCTTCATCGCCTCCGACAGTGCGTCTATGCTTTTTACCTCATAGGCGTAATTCTTGTTCACCATCAGTCCGGCATTCTCAACGCACATTCCTATTGAGTCTGTCATTTCCATGAGACGGCTGAGTGTTGTTCCGTTATACAGGGTGTCAATATAAGCACTCATGCCGCTCTTGATTGCCTCAACATCAGCGGCTTTCGTCATTGCTGCGCTCAGCTCCCCGAGAGAACTTCCCAGTACTGATTCAAAATCAATGCCGCTTTCTTTCATCATTTCAAAGCTGCCGGAATTCTGGGCGTACATATACTGCTTCAGAATCCACTGCTGTTTTGCTGATACTGTATTTGCCCATGAAGTGTCCCACTTGTCCGCCTTTTCTTCATATTCCTTTGAGAATTCCTTCAGCCATGCATTATGGGCATTCTGCAATTTTGCTTCCGCCTTGTTCCATTCCGCGTTTGCAACTGCTAGAATCTGCTGGATCTGAGTATAAACGGCTCTCTTTTCATTTTCAAAATTTGTCTGCTTCAATGAATTTTCATAATTCTTGGCATCAAGAAGAATAGACCGGGCTGCACCAAGTTCCGAATAGTTTGCAGGCGATTTTCCGTCCGCGTCTGTTCCCGCTGTATATGAATATGCATTAATAAGAGAATCAAGCGCATCCGCAATATAAGGTTCTTCTTTCCGCTGATAATTCGAGTAGACTATCCTATTGTATTTGTTGTACATCTTCTGCATTCTGTCTGCGTATGCAGTTTCGCTCCAGGATTCGTCTCCGAATGCGGCTTCCAATAAACTGTTCATTTCATTATCAGTTTTTGCGGAGGGGGCTGCTATATTTGTAAGAACCGCCTCGTTATATTTTGCGGTATTATCCGCCTGTGCCGTTCTAAGGGCTTTTGCTTTGCTGTTAAGAGCTTCCTCTTTCTTTGATGCTGTCTCATTCAGACGCCCGGACATGGCGCTCAATACCTGCACTATCGAAGTTGTCTGTCCGCTGCCGTTTACTTCATAGTACAAAGCTTCAAGCGCATCACGGTGCACGCTGTCTTCGTTATCAATATCCGAAATTGACTTTAACAGGCTATCGTCAATAAGCTTTGCCTTGCCGTCTTCTGTCTGCAGTTTACTGTATGTAAGGCTCACATTAACTCCGGCAATAAACTCTTTATATTGCAGAGTCTCAAGCTCGCCGCTTTCAGAGCCATACTTCATCAGGTTCAGCTTTTTTCTTTCTGCCGCAATCTTCTGTTCTGCACTTCCAAAATTTGAATACAGGGTCTGAACCTTTTGCCGCAGGCTGTCCCGTGAGCCGTCATACTTGTCTTCTGCACGTTCGCACTGCTTTTTTTCCTGTTCTATATCGTATGCTATACCGGCGAATACCGTACTTGTTATTGCCGCCGCAGAAGCCGGCACTGCCATCCATGCTGTAAAAGGCCCGCACATAGCATAGAATGACGCCGCCACAACAGACCAGTATACTGCTAGTACCGTATTGGAAACTACATACCCTTTTAAATAATCTTCTGTTTTGTCATAAGCATAGCAAACTAATTTTTCTGCAGCCCGCTCTTCCAAATCATTTTTATTTAACAGGCAGGAATCCTTATACAAAAGATATTTTGCTATATCGGATTTACCTTTGTCAGTTTTGCTGATTTTTTCATAAATTGTGAGCAGCTGGTCGTTATAAATCTTTCCGAATTTATCTTTTGGCTGTGCCTCATGAACCTGCTTTGCAATAAGTGAAGTCGCACCTGAATAAATTGCGTTATCCGTGATTTTTAAATCTTTGCTGTCTGCCAGATAATCGGTACCTGATTCATTTTGTTTGAGCTTTTCGTAGTATAATGCTGCAAGGATTACATCCTCAAAGTAATCAGTGTTATTTTCCATGTCCTCATACCAGTCAAATGCATCAGATTTTGCCTTATTGATTACGTATGCTTTTTCGGATGCGGTCGTATACTCAACATCCTTTCCATCAATCGAAACAAGAAGATTTGTATTTTCCTTAAAGTAGCTTTTTATTCCTACGCTGTCACCGGTATCCGCCGCATCTCTTAATGTCACAGTGTATGAACCGTCTGCATTCTTTTTTACTGCAACAAAATCTTCTGCTAACTTCGAGCACATTGCTGTTTTACCGGAAAGAGCTGCCGAAGGTTCTGAAGCTGTTGCCTGAACCAGTTCTTCCCTTGCATCCATGTATGCGTCTTCTGCATCCTGGAGAATTGCCTCCTGTTCGGCAATTGCTGAATCCACCTCAAATTTTAACAGGACTGAATAGAAATATTTTTCGTATGCAGATTCATATCCTTTATATTCATCCTCATATTCGCTTATGCAGTCCCTTTCTTTTCCCTTGTATTTCTCATTCAAATTACTGATGCATTGCCTTGCTTTTTCAGCCTCTTCATATGAAGCATGGACTCTTGTATATTTTGCCTCCGGTGTTTCATAATCAGACACTCCTTCTTCTTTGTTTTCATGCAGATACTCGTTTTCGCCCCATCTGCTAATTTCTGTTGCCGCGCGTTTTGCGATTCTCGCTTCTTCAAGTCCGCTGTATGCAGCATCAACTTTATTTTTAAGGTAAGTATTATATTTCTCGCAGGCCGCTTTGTAGTTCCTCATTTCGTTGTCATACTCGCTTCGTTTTGCTGCGAGATCATTCTCTTTTTCCTGTAAGACAGTTTTTGCGGCTTCCACGCTCTCCCGCTTTTCGTTTTCGCTGGAATAACAGGCAAGAAGCAAGTCAAATTCTTCTTTAATAAGACTTATCGTTTCCTGCCTTGCATAGCGGGTATTTATCAAGGCCTGATATGCAAGGGATACTTCTGTATTTACATTTTCCCCTTCGGCTGCTTTCTGATCTGTTACTTTGTAAGCCGCATACTCTTCACTTGTAAAATATTCTGCATATGAAGAAGTATTCAGTGTTTCCGGATGCAGAGTATTGAAATCCAGCGACAGTTTATTGCCGTCCTCAACCGATTATACGACTCTTCTTTGTCATTGTATTTTTTTTCTAATTGAGTACATGTCCCCTTATAGCCTGATTCATAAAAGCAAGCTAAGATATGTAAACAATTATCTTGAGTAATGTCTTTATCGCTTAGTATATCAATCCATTTTTCTTTTGTTATTTTTGGATCATATTCCGTTTTAGAAGGAAACCACTCAGCCTCTAACATTGAAAGAATCTCCTCTTTTTCATATCTTATTTTATCACATATAGATATCTGTTGCTATTTATATGCCTGTTGCGAACAAGAAAATACTTATTTACAATTTTGCTTTTTTTCTCTTCCTTTCACCCCATTCTTTCAATGCATTTATTTTTCGCTGCTCAGATATCTTTTTATATTTTTCACAAGGAGCTCAAATCTTTTCTGAGTATTTTCGTTTTTTCCGCAGTATTTGCGATCCATTACATCATTTGGTTCATACTCAACAGGAATGTTGTATAAATCAAACTGCTGCCTTGTTAAATCAACATATTGATTGTCGATCTTATTAAAATAATGTGTTCCGCCGCCGTTTACATGAATCCGATGAATTGAACCACCGAATAAATCATAAACGAGCATTGCGGTTATTGCACACTGTCCGTATGTCGGGTCATCCGGAACCCACTCGCTCTGACAAACCGGGTACGCTGTTTCTTTTGACCAGCATTTACGGAGGATCAAGTATAAATCGCCGAGTGTTTTAATCTGCAAGCTGCTGGTTGTCTGACAGGGATAGCTTTTTATCTCGCTGCCATAGAAGTCATTGTCATTCAAATCGTTGTTGTTATTTTTCATCATTCCTTCCTCCCGCTAGATTTAAATGAGTAAGAAACAGTAAACGTTGTTACCGGTTCCACGTTTCCTCATCAATTCTTATTATAGGCTAATACTTGTATCATTGAATGACACACTCTTTCTATTATTTTTTTTACTTTTGATTTTTTTTTGCTATATTTATCTTTGTCAGCAGTTGATTTAACCATATTGCAGAACTGCGGACACGGTCAGAACGAAAAAAGAATTCACAAAAAAACAAGTTTCTTTTTCTCACCTTTCTAAAGCTAAACATGATGCAGTTACATGCATTAACGAAAAGATGGACCGGACTTTTCACTTCAAAGAGACATGCGCCGGCATTGCGAAGCAGATTGCATACGAAAAGAACTGCACGCTGCCCGCAGACACGCCGGAGACAAAGCTCTTCAAGCCTGATTACGACAAAGTATGCTCAGCCGTTACCCGCTTTCTTACTACTGGAAGAATCTCTCGCACCTGCTTTGCGCGGCTCAAAAAAGCGCTCTATCTTTCAGACGCTGACATTCATGCATATCACATGGAAAAGGAATATTGACCATGCAGAAGAAATAATTGCGTGCAAAGAATTCTACAACGTAAAGCTTGACGACTTTGGCTGCAGCTTCGCTTATTCCGGCAGAAGCGCTCCTGTTACGCTTGGAGAACTGCTTCAACACTACAAGGGCGGCAATATGACGCAGCCATGTCCTTCTTTAAGCCTCTCATGAGCATAAAACATATGTACAGCTACGAACGCTCTCCCTACACAATAAAGCAGCTCGTTAAAATATTGAAACGCTGAAATCTATTGTACGGTATATTTTTTTTCCGGGGAAAACTATGAAGTTCGCACTTGTTAATAAACTCAAGAAGAACTTTTTCTTTTCTGGCGCGGTTTCTTTTGCAGCTTTTAGATTTCAGTTACGGCTCAATGACAGTAAGTGACAGAAACTTTACATCCTTTATTTTTGACAGAGAAAAAATCGAGTCATTCATTTCATCCCGAATCTCAATCTTAAGATTTTCCTCGTTCTGAGGTTTAAGTTCCTCAGCAGTTTTTAAGCTGAAATATTTTCTCAGATAGTCCTTTATCTCTACTGTTTTCTGCATTATTTCCTGTTTAGCAGCTTCATCGTTCTGCTCATAGCCAAGCACAACTTCAACCGACACATTAGCAGGTATCTCATCACTTGTCATGATTCTCATTACCCCAAGGTCGGTGTACCAGTCTAACCCTTCTTCATGATCATCATACTCATCAGAAACAGGTATATCAGATTCTGCGTTTTCATTGTTATTAATATAGCCGTCAATCTCTTCCGCATCTGCGTTCTCATAGTACCATGCATTCTCTTTTTCTGACCAAGTGAACTTGTCCTCATTGTCGAGATACATCTTTATCATCTCCGGCTCGCAAAGATTAACAAAAGCCGAATACAGTCCGTTTCCTTCGCTGTAGACAGAAAGATTCTTTATGTTTGCAACAAGTTCCTCATCATACTTTGACTTTATAACGTAATCGTCTTTATAGCTGTTTCTATGCAGCCTCATCTTAATGAAGTCTTCTGTCTTATCATACACACAAGTAATTTTTGAATTTGTAAAAGTAATGTTTGCCGTATGGTAATGCTGTGCATATATACCGTAACCCAAAAACAATAATACCGCACACTGAGCCAAAAATCTTTTCATGGATTCATCTCCTTACTATTTCAATTCTACCACAACATCTGTGTCAAATAACGACACATCCGCATTCATTTTTATTTATGCATTATTTTCCGCAATGCCATGTATGTATCTGACAGTGGTATAAAAAGGAATGACGGGACAAGGACTCTTACATAATGATTTCTGTTGCATTTTCCTTTCTTAATAATGCGCGCGAGTTTTGCTTCTCCGTAAAATGATCCCGCATGGAAAAAAAGGATTATAAAAAAGCCTGCCATTGATTGAACAATACCTGCAGCCGTCGCTGATTTTGTAATACAAAGCATTGATATCTGAACGGCACCAACTGCAAAAAAAACAGGCAGAAGTATTTTTGTCCCGCCGAGCATAACGCCGCCGCCTATTCCTAACCCGCCGCCCCACTTTATTCCCGCACGCTCGCACCAGTCTTCGTATATTTCAAGCTGAATTTTATTCTGTATTCCCTCAACGAATCCGCTGTTTGAAATTGCATAGAGAATAAAATGTATGTTTTCTTTTTTGCAGAAATTTTCTGCCTGAATGAGAAATTCAACAAAGTGTCCGGGAACTGCGTCTACGTACAGGGGTGCGGAAAAGACAACTGCATCAGTATGTTTCATAAGTTCAAGTGCTGCAGGAATTTTATCTGTGCTGCAGACATCGTATACTGTAACTTTGTTTCCTGATAAAAAACATTTTAATATTTTTGAAAACCAGCGTGTGTCTCCGCCTTTCTTTTTTGGGCTTGCATTAATAATAAGTATATTCATAATTCGGCTCCGTTAATTTTGTCCGGTGAAGATACAAATGTAATTTTGTAATCCTCTATGCCCCTGTTTATGCAGTTAGCATGTATAAGTTCCTCTGAAATTGTTTTTTCCCGCACGCTTATATCGCCATAAAAAAAGACGCGGAGGCTTGAGATGTTCTTTGTTCTGCATGGATGATGTATTCGGTGCGAGCGGTAGACGAACCATGGCAGATTCTGCGACAGGCTTCGGTCAACTATCCGTTTGACTTCCGGGCTGTATCCGCCGTAGCAATTTCTGGAAATTATGACGATTTGTTCCGCTGAAGAAAGCCGGGAGCCTATGTCTTTCAATGTGTCTTTGTAGCGGCAGAAGCCTGGAGTTCTAAACCAGCATCCGAAGCATCCCTGACAGAATAAAGTCTTATCGCATGCATTAACAATTTTATATTCATCAGAAAACAATGCTTTTATTTTCAAAAAGTCATTTTCATTTAAATCTTGTATGACAATTTTCATTTCTTAAATATATCATAATAAATTTTATTTTACACTATTTTTCAATAGGATATTGATTTATTATTCATTTCGGGTTAATAATTATAAGTATGAAAACTACAACAACCAAAAAACCTGCAGCGAAATCTGCAGCAAAAAAAACTTCAGCAAAAAAGGTTTCTTCAAAGAAAGTCTCTGCGAAGAAAGTCGCCAAAAAACCTGCTTCTCTGTCAACATCACACTCAGTTTCATGTGATGACAAAACATGGAACACAATTCAGGCTCAGGCTAAAAAAGCCGGCATGAGTGTTTCTGCTTACATCGTAAGCAAATTCTCTAAATAATTATTAAACTAAGACCGTACAGATACTATGTCTGTACGGTTTACTTCCTCTCGTATTGTCCCTGTTAACTAAATGCATAGTCATATTTTATCTGTTTTCAGCAGAATTACTGTATTGTTATCTGTTATTTTGTTTTTCATTTCCTGTGAAAACTCATTGCTTCCTTCACCTGACTCAACTTCATCTTCCGACAATCAATTATCAGCTTTTTCTGCACCTTCAAATTTAACGGCAACACAAGGAAAAGAAAAGAAAATCACACTCACGTGGGATGCAGTATCCGAGGCTGAATTTTATTACATATACTATGCGCCCACACCATTTGATTCGTTTACAAGGATAGGTGTTACCACAAACTCAACTCCTGAATATGCGGTTAGCGTTGAATCAGGCATAACAGGATACTACAAAGTTTCGGCACTCAAAAAATCTTCTTCTTCATCTTATTCAGAGAGCAGTCTCAGCTCAATTTCATGCGGAACTTCGCTTGCATGCCCTGTAATCAGCGGAATAGAAGGAACTGAAGGAAGCGAGGATTCTTCTGTAACGGTTTACTGGTATATGGAGAATGTCTCGGCATATCAAAGTTCAGTTGTCTATACTGTTACGTGTTATGATTCGTCAGGCACTGTAATTGCAACAGGTTCCGTAAGCGGCAGCGATACTTCAGAAACAGAATATACTTTTTCTAATCTAACTCCCAATTCAACATATACGTATACCGTCGAGTCTTATCTTGTTTCAAACCAAAACGACACAGAAACAAGCCTCCGCATTGATTCTGAAACTGCACGCAGAATGAGGCCTGACGCTCCGTCAAACACAATAGCCGAAGAAGGAACATCTTCATCATCTGTCCAGCTTTCTTTTGTTACTCCGGAGGAAGCTGATATCGCATCTGTATCAGGCTCTTCGACAGTATACACGCAGTATCCGCTTTATTTTAAAATCTACCGCCGCGTCCATTCTGATGATTCATCATCATCAAATGACTGGACTATTCTTGTTGGTGCTCTTTATTATTCTGAAAATTCCACATCTGCAAATGGATTGACTCATTGCACTACGACCGATCCGGGAAGTTTATCCGCTTACACGTATACTTCCGGCGACACAATAACATACACAGACTCTGCATCGCTCGTGCGCGGAACAAAATATGACTATAGAATTCAGTCATACGTTTACATCAAAAATACAACGTCAAGTCTTTCTTATTCCGATACAATCGGCTGGGCCGCAGCAATTCCTTCTTTCAAAATTAATACTTTTTCTAAAACACTTAACAGCAGTTCGACTGCAAACATTTCTGCTTCAGTCACTTTCTCT
>LAHS01001098.1_pt1 | contig 10489 bp, 11 predicted proteins | sample 329651 | NCBI WGS metagenome assembly LAHS01 (sample SAMN03275699, study PRJNA271635) | activated sludge metagenome | isolation source: sample C-1 Sludge from hydrolytic chamber (first chamber) of Anaerobic... | reverse complement strand
CGCTATTGCAACAGTAAAGACGTTGAAGAAGGGAACCTCAAAGCGTTCTGACCGAAAGCAAAAGGAACGTAGAAAGCTTCCAGATAGAAATATAAGGACTTTGTATTTTAAAATAAATAACAGAAATAAGACCAAAAGACGTGAGACAATATGATACCTATTGTTATCACGTCTTTTGTAATAGGAGGAATAAATATGAGAATCGCAGTATATTGTGGATCAGCACTAGGCAATAACCCCATTTATGCTGAAAAGGCAAGTGAATTAGGAACGGTATTAGCACAACATGGACATGGTATTGTTTATGGAGGTTCTAAAATAGGATTGATGGGCAAAGTGGCTGATGCCGCCTTAGTAGCAGGTGGAGAGGTGATTGGCGTCATGCCTACTCATTTACAAAAACAAGAAAGCGTTCATGCCGCATTGACGGAAATACATTTTGTAGAATCCATGCATATACGTAAGGCAAAAATGGTTGAATTAGCAGATGCTTTTATCGCGTTGCCAGGTGGTGGCGGTACACTGGACGAATATTTTGAAGTATTTACATGGGCGCAGATTAAATTACATGAAAAGCCTGTTATTTTATTTAACATCAATGGTTTTTATGACGCACTTCTACTACATTTTTCTAAAATGCTAGAGGAGGGCTTTATACACCCAGAACACAAGGCGTTAATTCGTGTAGCTACAACGGCAGAAGAAGTTTTAACAATGATAAAATAAGAAAAAAAGCATAATTGAGCATAAGAATAGTAAAAATACAAATTTATAGTATTTTTAAGACGCTATTAGATATATTATAATATATAACAATGCATTTTTTTAAAAGAAGAAAGTAAATTAGAGATAACGCTAGTAAAATAGAGTGATAGAGGTGGATGTTATGCAAAAAAATGATACACAAGTCACAGATGATTTAGTTGTTCAAGCAATTGAGCGTAATATAGCGATTATCCGATTTGATATGAACCGAAAAGTTGCTTATGTAAATGAGCTTTTTGGGAAAACAATGGGCTATACAGTAGAAAAAATGATGGGGAAAGACCATAAGGAATTTTGTTTTCCTAATTATGTAAATAGTCCTGAATACGAGAGGTTTTGGCGTAATTTAGCAGCAGGTAAGAGCTATCAAGATAAAGTAGAACGAATGGATGCTCAAGGGAATAGTATTTGGCTAGAGGCTACTTATATGCCAGTATTTGATAGTCATTCAAGAAAAGTGATTGGTGTATCCAAAATAGCAACAAATATTACGGAACGTCAAAACACCATTGTCAATGTAGCAGATCAGTTAAAGCAAATGTCCACTAAGCTGTATAGTCGTTCAGAGGCAGGTATTAAAAATAGTGAAAATTTACTTGAAACAATTCAACAAGTTTCAAAAGAATCCTCCGAAAATGTTAAAAACTTAGATCAATTGCAAAATCAAGCAGAATCCATTAAAGGCATTGTCAAAACAATTCAAGGTATTGCCTCCCAAACAAACTTACTTGCTTTAAATGCAGCTATTGAAGCCGCAAGAGCTGGAGAGTATGGCAGAGGTTTTGATGTTGTCGCCAAAGAGGTGCGAAAACTGTCCGTAAGAGTAGAGCAATCGATTTCAGAGGTGAAAGAAAATGTGGAAGGGATTGTACGCGAGATTGGGCAAGTAACTGAAAGCATCACGCGAATTTCTGAAGAAATTGAAAAAACGAATGGGCAGATTACTGTGACGACGAGCGATTTTGCTGAAATCGCTTCTGCAGCAGAGGCATTAGATGAACGGTCTAAGCAATTTATTGAAATAATTTAAAAGATGCCTGAGGCAAATAGTCATGACGTGAACATTTGCCTCAGGTTTTTTATATTGCTATAAAAAACAATCTAATAGTTACTACTGTTTTTAAAAATATACTTTACTAAATTTTCTGAATTATATTGAAATAGTAGATGTGTTTTATTTACAATAATTGTGTAAGGTATTCATAAATCATAATAGGGGTGTTATGTATGACAAAAGTGGAAATAAGTTTTAAACATTTACCAACGACAGCAATTTCAGATGCAACTGGGGGACATACAAATTTACGCAGTGACATTAAACCGTTAGCAGACCATTTTAAAATAGCAGGGCGAGCGGTAACCGTCCGTTTACCTGATGGCGAAAATGGGGCTGTACTTGAAGCGATTCGAGGAGCTAGCGAGGGTGATATTTTGGTCATTGATGCAAAGGGTAATAGAAATCGTGCTGTCGCAGGAGATTTTGTTATTTCTTTAGCAAAGGGGATGGGTGTACAGGGCTTTGTAGTAGACGGGGTTATTCGTGATATTGCCGCGATTCGAGAACTAGATTTTCCTGTATTTTCACTTGGGACAACCGTAGCAGCGGGCAATAAAAATGGCGGTGGTAAAGTGAATGTGCCAATCGCTATTGGCGGTGTAACAGTACAACCAGGTGATTATATTATTGGAGATGTAGATGGCGTTATTGTCGTGCCTCAAGAGGATGCAGAGCGTATTGTTGCAGCCGCTGAGGCGAAAGTCGAAAAGGATGAAGTGCGCGCACAAGAAGCCCATGTCAATGGCAAAGCGTCTATTATTGCTTATTTAGATAAAGTACTGACAAAATAAAAAAATGCCTCACGATGTCATAAGCCATCGTGAGGCATTTTTTATGAATTTATGCTAAATTTTCATTTTCTTTAAAGTAGTTTTTCATTTTTTCTTTATCGAAGCGGCCTTCCCATTTCGCCATTACTAATGAAGCTAGTGAGTTTCCGATTACGTTAACTACTGTTCGTCCCATATCAAGGATACGGTCGATACCAGCAATAAATGCTAAACCTTCAATTGGAATACCAACAGTACCTAAAGTGGCAAGTAATACAACGAATGATACGCCTGGTACACCGGCAATCCCTTTAGAAGTAACCATTAATACAAGCATTAATGTAATTTGTTCCCCGATGCTTAAGTGAATACCATACATTTGGGCAATGAATAATGCGGCAATTGCTTGATACAATGTTGAACCATCTAAGTTAAAAGAATAACCTGTTGGAATAACAAAGGAAACAATATCTTTTGGTGCACCTAATTTCTCCATTTTCAACATCACTCGTGGTAATACAGCTTCCGAGCTAGCAGTGGAGAAGGCTAAAATTAACTCATCTTTTAACACTCTGATTAAGTAGAAAATGTTGACACCGGCAAATTTTGCAACAAGGCCAAGAATGACAAAGATGAAGAAGAACATTGTGACATATACAAGTATTGCAAGCTTACCTAAAGGTATGAGGGAAGCGAACCCATATTTGGAAACGGTTACACCAATTAAACCAAATACCCCAATTGGAGCGAATTTCATCACAAGGTTCGTTACCCAGAACATAGCATCTGCTACACCTTGGAAGAAGTCCAATACAGGTTTACCTCGTTCTCCAATTGCAGCTACCCCTAAACCAAAAATAACAGAGAAGAAGATGATGGCAAGCATATTGCCCTCAGCCATTGATTGAATAATATTTGTCGGTACAATGCCTACAATAATATCAAATGGACCTTCATGCTGTACTTCTTCAGTTGTTGAAACGTATTTTGAAATATCCCCTTGCGAAAGTTCGTTCATATTGATGCCAGCACCTGGATGGAACAGGTTTGCTGAAAGTAATCCAACAACAATCGCTACTGTTGTAATGATTTCAAAGTAAATAAGCGTTTTTCCGCCTAATCTTCCGAGCTGTTTCATGTCTCCAGTTCCAGCAACACCAACAATTAAAGTCGAAATGATAATAGGTACTACAATCATCTTAATTAGATGTAGGAAGATATCTCCTAATGGTTGTAAATATGTTTCAACTTTGGGGTTACCATAAAAGATACCACCAACAATTATCCCTAAAATCAAACCGATTAAAATTTGAGCGGCTAAACTGATTTTAAATTTCTTTTTCAAAATCTTAATTCCTCCCCTATATTAAAATTTTTAGGACACGCCTTACTTTAATAATACGGAGGACTTATGAAATCCGACAAAATCCGAGAAAATTAATTTACTTTTGTTAAAATGTCTGAATATAACACCTGAATAAACTTCTTAATATTGACCTTTGCTTTGCGATTCCCATGGTCTTCGATTTGCGTCATAAGCTGACGAATCTCTTTAAAGTCAAAGTATCGAGGAGCATAATATTCAAATTCAGAGTTTGTATAATCAACGACGCCTAAATTGGCGAGATTTATCATGGCAGCTAAAATCGTTCGACGTACCCGCTGTTCAATTGCTTTACTCTCTTTTAATATTTCATCAGGAGTTGACTTTGTGACAGCTGCAATTTCCTCATAAAGCTCTTTTAATGGAGGAAGTGGCGCAATTTTGTGCTGATGAGCTAGCAATGTTTCAATAATTGCTATAATATCCTCACTTCCAATTTCACCGACAATCCCCATATCATTTAAGATGGATTGGATATGGTCTCTCGATGTGGCTTTATTGTTTATTTGCTCACTTAAATCAATGTTCGTTAGTGATTGTCGAATAACTAATAGGGAATTTTTTAGGCGAAATTGTTCCGTTGTTTTGCGTAAAACATTTTCAACCTCAATACGGTTAATGGGTTTATGAATAAAGAAATCTATCCCTTGTTCATATGCCTCACCGACCATTTCCTTATTAACAACTTGTGAAATCATAATAAACTGTCCTTCAAATCGATTCTGAAGAAGATGCTCCACCGTTGCTATACCATCTAGCTTAGGCATAAGTAAGTCGATTAGTACAAATTCAGGTTGTGTCATTAATATTTGTGGAATGGCATCCACCCCATTACGTGCTTCGCCGATTACTGTACCTAAACCACTATCTTCAATAATTTGTTTTAGCATCACGCGGCTTGCACGATCATCATCTACAATAAAATACCTCATTTAAGTCTCTCCCGTTAGAATAGTTTGCGTAGGAATTATAATTTTAAACACCGTTTTGTAGTTATTTGATTCAACTGAAATGGAGCCATTTAATTTAGAAATTAATTCAGCGACATGTGATAGTCCAATTCCTGTAGCTGCTACACCTTCAACATTATATTTCGTCGTATAGCCAGGTTCAAAAATAATAGAAAGGTCACTTTCGGAGATGCCTTTTCCATCATCACTTACTGTTATTACAGTATCAACCTCCTGCTGTTGAATATCAATAGATATGATACCTTGCTTTTCAATTGCTTCAATGGCATTAGCAGTTAAATTATTTAATAGTGCCAGCAAGGCAATATGCTCATTCGTTAAAAAATCAGTATCTAAACTTATATTAAACTGGATGTCTTTACCGAGTAACTCACTGTATTTGCGATTGCCGTCTTCTATATAATGTAATAATTCTGATAATCGTAATGAGCCGAAGCTCTTGTCCCCAACAATTTTAGATATCCCCGCATAAATTCGCTGAGAATCTTTTTTGACTTCATGAATTTCCTGGGCAATATGAAGTGCTTGTATACTTTCTGAACGATTGCCTTGTGCTTTTAATTGTCTATACAAATCAAACCCATTGGCAGTAATTGTTTCAATATGGTTCATAGATTTTTTTAAATAGAGCGTCTCTACATATAAATCTGAACCAATCGTCAGCATTTCCTGCACGCGTTTTTTTTGCTCTGCAATGACAATAGAGCTATAAATGCCAACAACAAAAAAACTACGTAACAGGGCAACGGCTAATAGGATGAGTAGGTCATGAATAAATAAAATTGTATAAGATTGGACAAGGAAACGTAGCAATTGTTCCGCTAAATTACTAATAACCTCGCTGAAGGCAACTAGTAATCCTAACTTTAATGGCTTTTCACGATATTGATGAATATTTAAAAGCTGTAGGCATATTGCAAACAATAAATAAAATGTCCCAGCAGGTAAGTGATTATAAATACCATCTATTAAAGATGTATTATGCGTATAGTAACTAATAGCGATTCGTAAAGTGGTCGTTACAATGCTGGTTACAATGCCGGCTAAAATAATTGGTGTCGGTCTAAGTAAGGTGCATAAAAAGAATATAATTGTCCCGAGACCAAAGCGAAAAGAAGTATTGGCGAAAGGAATGATTTTAATTTCACTACCGATAGCCGTTAATAAAGCGATGGATATAATCCACGTGAGGGAACTACGAGAAATAAAGGCTTTGGAATACATATTAAATATCCTTCCTAAAGTATTTAAGAGCAAGATTGCTAATAAAAAAATACCACAACCGAATCGGAAGTGGTATTTAATAAGTATGACATACAATTTTTTAAGCAAAAAAAAACGGCTACATCGTGTAGTCGGATTTAAAAAAACTGGAGGAGGTAGAGGGATTCGAACCCCCGCGCGGTGTTACCCGCCTGTCGGTTTTCAAGACCGATCCCTTCAGCCAGACTTGGGTATACCTCCATACTATATTGCTTTGATGTCTTATCGACAAGAACTAATTTATCATGATTTTATTTTGACGTCAACATCTTTTTGAAAAAATATTAGGTTTTTAAAAATTAATTTTTATTCATTAGGACTGTACTTAAATAATTTGTGCAATTCGTTGCAATTTATACAAACTGAAAGTATACTAGTTATTGCCGTGCTAGGTGGGAAGGTAGCGGTGTCCTGTAACTCGCAATCCGCTCTAGCGAGACTGAATTCCTTTTTCGAGGCTGTCCGTATTGTTTGGTCTGCCTTTTGCACGTAGTGTTGACGATTGGGTCCTGCGCAATGGATACCCATGAACCATGTCAGGTCCGGAAGGAAGCAGCATTAAGTGGTCTTATTCATGTGCCGCGGGGTTGCCTAATCTGAGCTAACGACAAGAGTAACGCTTATGTGCGGCTGTCGAAGAAAGGTGCACGGCATTAAATTGCCAATTTAAACGCATTCGTCTACTGTAGGCGAGTGCGTTTTTTTATATTATAAAATAGGACACGGTTTTATAAACAAGGCTGCCGATGCTATAATGGTTTTATTAATATTGAAAAAGAAGGGGAGAGGAAATCATTGACGTATCAAGCATTTTATCGTGTGTATAGACCACAATCTTTCCGAGAAATGTCAGGTCAAGCGCATGTCAAAAGAACGCTGCAAAATGCTCTCCTAGCGAATAAAACAACTCATGCTTACTTGTTTTCCGGACCTCGGGGTACAGGGAAAACAAGTACAGCTAAAATTTTTGCTAAGGCTTTAAACTGCGAGCGTGCTCCAGCAAGCGAACCTTGTAATGAGTGTGCAACTTGTTTAAGCATTACAGATGGTTCTCATCCTGATGTTATTGAATTTGATGCGGCTTCTAATTCACGTGTTGAAGAAATACGGGACATTATTGAAAAGGTACGTTTTGCTCCAGCCAGTAGTAGGTTTAAAGTGTACATTATTGATGAAGTGCATATGCTGTCTACAAGTGCCTTCAATGCGCTTTTAAAAACGCTAGAAGAACCACCACCACACGCTGTATTTATTTTAGCAACAACAGAACCTCATAAATTACCTGCAACGATTATTTCACGTTGCCAACGTTTTGATTTCAAGCGACTTTCAACTAACGATATAATCGAGCGCATGAAGGTCGTACTGGAAGATATTGAACTCCCATTTGAAGAACAAGGACTAAAAGTGATTGCGCAGTCAGCAGCAGGCGGTATGCGTGATGCATTGAGCTTGTTGGACCAAGTTGTATCCTTTAGCGGTGAAATGTTGAAACTAGAGGATGCTCTACTAGTCACAGGCTCAATTAGTCAGGATGTTTTCTATGATTTAGCTGAAGCTTTAAAGGTCAAAGATGTGGCACAAATGCTTGCCCTGTTAGAGCAGCTAATCGCAGATGGGAAGGATCCGTTGCGCTTATCAGAGGATTTAATCACATTTTTCCGCGATTTACTTCTTCTACAAACAAGTGAGAATTTAGCTGAACTATTAGAGTTAGTATCACCTGAGGAGCGCGTATTTGCATTGGCACATGACTTTGCTCCAGATATGCTTTACGGCTACATCGACATTTTAGCGAAAACACAACAAGAAATGCGTTTCTCGCACCATACGAAAATCTATTTGGAAACAGCATTGCTAAAAATGACACAGTTTTCGGGTGGCGTAGTCAATCAAACTGCCCCATCAAGTGAAGCGGTAATGAGTCCAGAACTTGCGCAAAAAATCATTGCACTTGAGCAAATGGTGCAACAATTATCCTTACAATTACAAAATGGTGCGCCGTCGCAAGCAGCTCAGGTTGCCAAAGAACAACGTCCGCGTGCAAAAAGTCCAAATGGTTATAAAGCGCCTACTGGTCGTATCCAAGAAGTGCTAAAGGATGCGACAAAGCAAGATGTACAGCGCGTAAAGGCTGTATGGGCGCAGGCGTTAAATCAATTGCAAAAGTCACAATCCGCTCTTTTAGCAGAAGCTGAACCTGTTGCGGCATCTTCGAGTGCTTTTGTGTTAAAATTCAAGTATGATATTCATTGTCAAATGGTCGCTGATAATCAAATGCTAAAAGCTCAATTCACACAACTTATTGCAGGTCAAACAGGCACAATGTATGAAATGCTTTGTACGCCAGAAGAAACATGGTTAAAGTTGCGTGAAGAGTTCATTCGTGATCACGGATTACAACAAAAGAAAGCAACACTAGCTAACGATGATCCGAATGTTGAATTATTGGAACCACCACCGGCAGAAATGCCAGAAGAACCTTTTATCGATGATGCGCAGCCGCTGGCATCACAAGATCCATTAGTGACGGAAGCGGAAAAGCTGTTCGGTAAGGATTTTATTGAAATTATTGAAGACTGATTACTTAGGAGGAATAGGTTATGCGTGGAATGGGAAATATGCAAGGCATGATGAAAAAAATGCAAAAAATGCAAAAAGAAATGATGGAAGCTCAAGAAGCTTTAAATGCTGAACAATTTGAAGGTGTTGCTGGCGGCGGTATGGTGAAAGTAACAGTTACAGGTCAACGTGAAGTAGTAGAAGTGAATCTTGATACTTCAGTAGTAGATCCTGACGATATTGAAATGTTACAAGATTTAATTGTTGTTGCAACGAATGAAGCACTTAAAAAAGTAGAAGAAAAAACAAATGCAACAATGGGTAAATTTACGCAAGGCATGAACCTTCCATTCTAGGAGGTAACAATATGTATTACCCAGAACCAATATCAAAATTAATCGATAGTTTTATGAAATTGCCAGGTATCGGGCCAAAAACCGCGGCCCGACTGGCGTTTTTTGTGTTAACAATGAAAGAAGATGACGTTCTTTCTTTTTCCAAAGCTTTAATAGATGCAAAACGTAATTTAAGTTATTGCTCTGTTTGTGGCAATATTACCGATGTAGACCCATGTCATATTTGTACCGATAAACAACGCGATGCCTCAGTAATTTGCGTTGTACAAGATACAAAGGACGTTATTGCAATGGAAAAAATGCGTGATTACCATGGTAAGTACCATGTGTTACAGGGGGCTATTTCACCAATGGATGGTATCGGTCCGGAGGATATTAATGTAGCCTCATTGTTAGTACGCTTACAAGATGAAACTGTGCAGGAGCTTATTTTAGCAACAAATTCTACTATTGAAGGTGAAGCGACGGCTATGTACATCTCTCGTCTTGTTAAACCATCTGGCATCCGCACAACACGCATTGCGCACGGATTACCAGTAGGTGGAGATTTAGAATATGCTGATGAAGTAACGTTATCGAAGGCAATGGAAGGCCGCCGAGAGTTATGAGTGAGGGATTGAAATGTTCTTCCGCAATAAAGGAAAGCTAAAAAGAGAATTTGACGAAAAGCTTGTTAATCTTATTAAACAAACAAAAGAAGATTTACAACAAGCAAAATTGATTGAAGAATTATTAAATGATTATGATTTAGAAGTTATTGCACAGCGAAAAGCAGCAGAGAGTATTCACTTTTATTTATTTAAAGAAGCTAGAATTCGACGAGTACTAATAAAATAATGATTGTAGAGTTATAGATGTGCTATAGGAATCATAAAATTACATAATTATGATCGAAGGGGGCAATCATATGCCGTGGACTGTAATTGTGAGTATTTGTGTTCCTGTAGCGCTTCTTTTTCTTTATATAGTAGGAAGACACATTAAATTGGGTAAAGTATTAGAAGGACTATCAGTATTTTGGTTCCGATTTGCATTTGCATTTTTATTATTATTCATTATTCATTTAGGTGTTGGTTATAGCGGTTATAATGTACCAATTAATCTGTTTTCCGTTTTCACAATTGCATTGTTGGGCATTCCAGGTGTACTAGGAATCACTTTTTTAATATTATTTTTATAAAAGACTTGCAAACTATAAATATTATGATATAGTAATAAGAGTCGTTAAGATAACAACTGAAACAACTTATATAAAACAAAAAACAATTTAAAATAAACTGTTGACATCGATTTGAAAAGATGGTATTATATAAGAGTTGCTGAAACAAACGGCGACAAATTGAACCTTGAAAACTGAACAA
>LAHS01002555.1_pt1 | contig 10538 bp, 12 predicted proteins | sample 329651 | NCBI WGS metagenome assembly LAHS01 (sample SAMN03275699, study PRJNA271635) | activated sludge metagenome | isolation source: sample C-1 Sludge from hydrolytic chamber (first chamber) of Anaerobic... | reverse complement strand
CTCTTTAACTGTTAATTAAAGAGAGATTTTTACTATTCTTTAACGGCTCCTATGGTTAAGCCGCTTATAAAATATTTTTGGAAGAAGGGGTATGCACATGCAATTGGAAAAACTGCTATTACAACAACAGCCTGTTGCATCTGATTTAAGAATTATAAGCACTGCACTTAAAATGATAACCGATATGGAAAGAATAGGTGATAATGCTGAAGATATAGCAGAAATCGCCGAATATATGGTTAATCAAAAATTCATAAAGGATCTTGTCCATATTCCCCAAATGGCAGAAGCAACCATCAGTATGGTAAAAAGAAGTGTTGATGCATTTGTCAACAAAGACAAGGTTTTGGCTGAGGAAGTATGCGCCGCGGATGATATTGTCGATAATTTATTTCAGGTGGTAAAAGAAGAATTAATAGAAAAAATACAGGAAAATAAAGAAAACGGCGAACAGGCAATTGATTTAATAATGATTGCAAAATATTTAGAAAGAATAGGCGATCATGCGGAAAATATAGCTGAGTGGGTTATATTTTCTATAACGGGGGAGCATGCAAGAGAATATAATGGGAGATTAAAATGAGACTTGTATACTGCGTTGAAGATGAAGCAGGCATAAGGGAGTTAATTACACTTGCTCTTAGCACTGCGGATTTTGAGGTAAAAGGATTTGAAGATGCTGCGGCATTTTATGATGAAATGAAGAACAGACTTCCGGATTTAATATTGCTTGATTTGATGCTTCCTAAAATCGATGGGATGACAATTTTAAAGGAGCTAAAAGACAACTCTGAATACAAAGGCATTCCTGTTATAATCCTTACGGCTAAATCGCTGGAGTTAGATAAAGTAAAAGGATTGGAATCCGGTGCGGATGATTTTATTACTAAGCCCTTTGGAGTGTTGGAGCTTCTGGCAAGAGTTAAGGCTGTCTTAAGACGTTCCGAAGTTAAGGTGGAAGATGAAATAAGATACAAGGATTTAGTATTGGATTACAGCAAGAGAAATTTACAATATATGGATAAGCCGGTGATGCTGACATATAAGGAATTTGAACTGCTGCATTACTTAATGCTCAACAAGGGAATTGTACTTTCAAGGGATAAAATCCTTCAGGAAATATGGGGCTATGATTACGAAGGTGAAACAAGGACCGTTGATATGCATATTAAAACAATAAGACAAAAGCTTGAGGCAGTGGGATGCACCAATTATATTGCTACTATAAGAAGTGCCGGTTATAAATTAGAGGAGCGGTGAATTCATGAGGAGAAGGCTTTTTTTAACAATACTGCTGATATCCATAATTACTTCATCCATAACGTGTATACTCACAACATATGTGTATCATGATTTTTACGTTAACAATGCAAAACAGCAGCTTATAACGATAGTCAAGCTTACAGCGGAGCCTCAAAAGTGGGACAATACAGCTTCAATCAATTCATCGGTAAACAGTATTTTAAAATCGGTAGATTACAATATACGATTTACGATCATTGATAAAAATGGAAATGTTATTCATGACAGTTGGAATGACGTAATTAGTGAGAGCCACAAAGACAGGCCGGAAGTCGTTGAAGCATTTGAAAAGGGTTTTGGCGATGATACAAGGTATTCAAACACCGTATCATCGGATATGTACTATTATGCCACAAAGTTAAATGACGATGCGGTGCTTAGGTTATCGAGAGAAATAAGCAGCATAAACAAGGTATTTGGAAGCATATTACCCTTACTTTTTGTACTGTTTATTTTTGTTTTGCTTATTGTTTATTTTGCTGCAAAGGTAACTGCCCGCAAGATTTTAAAGCCTATTAACGAAATGACCAAGTCACTGGATGATATATTAGACGAAGAACAAAAGGACAATATTAAAATTTATGAAGAATTAGAACCTCTTTCATACACAATAAGAGATCAGAAAAATAAAATAAACGAATATATAAACGAGCTTAAATATGAACGGGACAATATATCCTTTATAACAGGAAATATGAAGGAAGGATTCATACTGTTAAATCACAATAAAGACATTCTTTCCGTCAATAAAAGCGCAAAAGCAATGATAGGAAATGAAAGCTTCGAATTAAAAGAAAGCAGGAATATTTTAGAGTTAACCCGCAGCACTGAAATTATTGATAAAATTGATGCTTCTTTAAGGGAAAACAAACATCTGATACACGATGCGGATATTTTCGACAAGCATTACAGATATTATTTCAGTCCTGTAACGGAGCAAAAAAACTCAATCGTAAAAGGATTGTTAATATTGATTGAAGATATTACAATTCAGAAAAAAGCCGAAATTATGAGAAGCGAATTTACAGCCAATGTGTCCCATGAATTAAAGACACCTCTCACTACCATGATAGGTTTTGCGGAAATGATAAAGGAAGGGTTGATAACAGACCATGAAGACATAAAAAAATACAGTGCCATGATTTACAAAGAAGGAATGCGGCTCATATCATTGATTGAAGATTTAATGAGGCTTTCGAAAATTCAAGAAAAAACAGGCACTGCTGAAGAAAAGCTAATCAACATTAAAAAGATCAGTGAAGATGTAGTTACACTACTTAGCCCGAAAGCAGAAAAGCACGGTATAAGCCTTACGCTAAGCGCAGGCGATGTCGTAATGAAAGCAAACAATAATTATATTAACGAACTTTTATATAATCTTATAGACAATGGTATTAAATATAATAAACATGGGGGCAGCGTAAGAATCAAGATATACGAAGAAGGCGGTGTCGTCAGTATTATCGTATCCGACACGGGATTTGGAATACCGCCTGAACACATAGACAGAATATTTGAAAGATTTTACAGAGTCGATAAAAGCCGTTCAAAGGAAACAGGAGGCACGGGACTTGGCCTTTCCATAGTAAAACATATCGTGGAGCTTTATGACGGAACTATAAATATTCATAGTTCAAATAGTGACGGAACAATAATAACCATAAAATTCCCGAAATAGGCAGGAGGAATGTCCCCGAATTGCGGGGGACACACCTCTTTTTTTAATTAGTAATTTATATTTCCTTAATATTGCTTTAATTTAAATAGTGTATAATTTATGAGATGATTGGCAAACCATTGACAAGGCAAAATTATCTTGTTAAAATAAATAACAACCTAAAAGCGAGAGATTAGATGTTCGGATACGTAACAATAAATAAAATGGAACTGAAATTCAAGGAATATTACAGCTATAAGGGTTATTACTGCGGATTGTGCAAGCGTTTGAAAACCAAGTTCGGCAACAAATCAAGACTTACATTGAATTATGATATGACCTTTTTAATACTTTTGCTAAGTTCACTTTATGAACCAAATAACAAAATATATAATGAAAGGTGTATAGTTCATCCCGGCAAAAAACAGCTTGTTATCCAAAATGAAATAACCGATTATGCGGCTTCACTAAATGTAATACTTTCATATTACAATTTGATGGACAACTGGAAGGATGACAGAGATTACAAATCATTGGCGGCAGCTTTGGTATTGGAAAGCAAATTTAAAAAGTCAAATTCGGAGCTTAATGAAATATCCGAAACAATTAAGGCGAGGCTAAAAAATATTTCCAAGCTTGAAAAAGACGATACCGGCGACATTGATGCCGTATCCAACGAATTTGGTCATTTGATGGAAGAAATGTTCTTATACAAAAAAGACAACTGGGAGCAAAGCTTGCGAAGAATAGGTTTCTACCTTGGTAAATATATTTATTTTATTGATGCCTATGAAGATATGAAAAAGGATGAAGAAAATAAATCATATAATCCATTTAATAAATTAAATATTGAAAACAAAGAAGAATATGCAAAAAATCTCCTAATGCTGAATTTGTCATTGTTAAGTAATGAAATTGAAAAATTGCCTTTAGTTCAGGATAAAGGAATAATAGATAATATTATATATTCAGGAATGCTAAATAAATTAGATAAAAAGGAGAATACCGATGAAAGACCCATATGAAGTTCTAGGCTTAAAAAGAGGAGCATCTAAGGAGGAAGTAAAAAGCGCCTACAGGAAATTAGCAAAAAAGTATCACCCTGACATGAATGTGAACAATCCCCTGCAGGATTTGGCAGAAGAAAAGTTTAAGGAAATTCAATGGGCATACGATGAAGTAATGAATGGCAATGCAGACAGTGCGGGCTATGGCTCCGGTTATTCCGGCAATAATACAAGAAGTACCGGTGATTTGTATTCAGCAAGACAGTATGTTAATTCAGGCAGATTTCAAGAGGCTGTAAGTATTCTTCGCCAGACAAGGGTCAGAAACGCCGAATGGAATTTTTTAATGGGGGTCTGCCATGTCAGCTTAGGGTCTGTCAATCAAGGTATGCAATATGTTCAGACTGCGGTAAATATGGAGCCTGCTAACATGGAATATCAGAACTATTTAAATAATATTTACAACATGCAGCGTACATACAAGCAAAGAGTATACAGTTACGGAGGAGGAGGTTCAAGCTCGGTTGATTGCTGTACTCAGTTAATATGTGCGGACTGTCTGTGTGAATGTTTGGGAGGAGACCTGATTTCATGCTGCTAAAAAGTAAGGATGTGGCGTACTTAGGTGTGCTCTTGGGGTTAAATCAACTGTTTATAATACTATCATCAGTCATTGAAACCAATACAATAATACTTATGGCGGCAGCAGCTTTGATTGTCGGAATAGTGGTAGTTGAATTTGGAGGAAAGGCAGGTATAGTATTATATATTTCATCCTGTATTTTAGGCTTCTTTTTAACCTTCAATAAGGTTGAACTTGTTACATACATATGTTTTTTCGGTCTTTACAGTATTGCTAAACACTATATTGAAATCAAAATATTTAACAAGTACATTTCATATGGTATAAAAGTGACGTTTTTTAACATTTCACTATTATTAATGTATTTAATTGTAAAACTCTTTATAGTCTTAGCACTTACCTGGTGGATGATTTTGGCAGCTCAAGTATTGTTTATTGTTTACGACCATGCATTTACAATATTTATAAATCAATACATAAATATAATTAAACCAAAAATAAAAAGATAATGTTTAGTAATGAAATTATATTAGAGTAAATAAAGATCTACATAATTAAGTTAAGAAATCAAAGTGATAGTATTTGTACAGAGTATGATTAAAATAAACTCTTAAAAAAGGGAGGTAATACTTATGAAAATGTTTATAGGCGGTCAACAAACAGACGCGGCAGATCAAAAAGTAATAGAAATAATTAACCCGGCAACATTTGAAGTTATTGATACAGTTCCAAATGCAAATATTGAAGATCTTGAACGTTCGCTAAATTATGCTCAGGAAGGCAAGTGCGAATGGTCAAACACACCGCTATATAAAAGGTCAAACATACTTTTGAAATATGTTGCAAAGGTTAATGAACATAGTGAGGAGCTGGCTGAAATTCTATGTAAGGAAACCGGTAAAACAATTAAAAATTCTTTACAAGAAATAAAAAGCATAGCAGGAATAATTACAAGTTTTGTGGAAAGAGCAAATCATCTATACGGTATATCAATTCCTGATAATTTTATTGGTACTGAGAATGATGTTGTATTTACAAGAAGAGAGCCTTTGGGAGTAGTATTGTGCGTAATACCTTTTAATTACCCTGCGTCTACATTTGCATACAAGGTGGCCCCTGCTTTAGCTGTAGGCAATGCTGTTATAATAAAGCCACCTTCAGATAATCCGTTGACTATTATGAGATTGACAGAACTGTTGATAGAAGCGGGAGTTCCCGGTAATGCTGCGCAGGTTGTTACAGGCAGCGGATCCAAGGTTGGAAAGTATTTAGTTGGAAGCCATAAAATAGATGCGGTAAGCTTAACAGGCAGTACTGATGTGGGAATAGATACAGCTAAGGCAGCTGCTCAAAATTTGCACAAACTTCATTTAGAATTGGGCGGGAATGATGCTATAATTATCTGCGAGGATGCAGATATCGATTTGGCGGTGAAAGAGGTTATTGCATCAAGAATAACCAATGCAGGTCAGATTTGCATAGCTACGAAAAGAATTATTATTCAGAAAACTATTAAAGAAGATTTCACCAAAAAGTTAATCGATAAAATCAGCAACTTAAAGGTTGGAGACCCTCTTGATCCAAGTACTGATATTGGATGTCTCATAAATGAAAAGGCTGCTATTGAAGTAGAAAATCAAGTAAATCATACTATTAAACAAGGAGCAAAATGTATTTATGGCGGTAAGCGCTTTAGTAGGACGTTCTTTGAGCCCACTATATTAACGGAGATTACTTCCGATATGGATGTGGCTAAAGATATGGAGATATTTGGTCCTGTGTTTTCTATTATTGAATTTGATGATATTGATGAGGCAATTAATATTCACAACTCTACGAGATATGGTTTAAATGGCGGAATAATGACTCGCGATATCTCTAAAGCCATGAAAACAGCAGTAAAGTTACAATGCGGAGAAGTTGTTATTAATGGTGCCGGTTATTATAGAAATCCGGCAATAGCATTTGGCGGGTACAAAATGAGCGGTATAGGACGAGAAGGCGCAAGCGCTACATTAGAAGAACTTACACAAGTAAAAACAATTATTATGAAAAGGATATTAAAATAATACAGAACAATCTCCAATTAAGATATAGATTGTATAATTTGCTAAAATAAATACTACTAAAAAAATGACATAAATGTCACATGAGTCAAAGCTGATAAAGTTTTGACATACATGTGACATTTTTTTCTCATTTATAAGTTCATTTATTGTTATTGAAGGCAATAATGAAACAATAATAATAATCACATTTAAAATAATTTTAATTTTTGGCATGTATATTGCTTAAGTATTACTAATTAAAGTAACAATAACGAATTTTCTTAGGTAGGTGCAATTATGTATAGCGAATTCAAATATACAAAAGATGGCGACTGGTATCCAAACTCTTGTTTTGAAGGAGTATTTAACAATAACTTTAAACCAAATAATACTTATGATTATGTAAGTTGTACATCAAGGTTCGATTTTAACATATTATTAAAGACCATTAATTTTGATGCAACTTATATTGAGGCACAGTATATTCATCGTAATAGCATTAGAAATACTAAATCATTTATTAGATTTAATTGTGAAAAGGTTTCAAAGGATTTAATTGATATAGAACTTTTTGGATGCGAACCCGGAACATATAAAAATTTTCCGGAAGGGAAAAAAGGCATTTTAGAAGCCTATAATGGTGGAACTGTTTATCTTGAGGAAGTGTCTGAACTTCCGTTATATGCTCAATATAAACTTATAGATTTAGTGGAGGAAGGTATTTTAAGCAAAAGTGGCTCTAATAAGAAAATTATTATAGATGTTAAACTTATCGCTTCAACAAAAAAAGATTTAAATAAGTTAATGGAAAAAGGATTGTTTGTTGAAGGCTTATATTATTCATTAATTGAAATGTAAATTTTTGTTAAATTTATAATTGAAAAATATTTAGCATAACAGCTCATTGAGTATTGGCATGAGGATTGCAATATATTAAGTATCTAATAAATAACTTTTGGAGGTTAATATAATGGCTTTAATGACTGGAGAACAATATGTAGAAAGTATTAGAAAGATGAACATGCAGATTTACATGTTTGGTGAAAAGGTGGAAAATCCTGTTGACAATCCAATACTAAGACCATCCTTGAACTCGGTAAAGGCAACATATGATTTAGCACAAATGCCGGAGTATGAAGATTTAATGACTGTAACATCAAGTCTGACAGGAGAAAAAATCAACCGTTTCTGCCACTTGCATCAAAGTACCGACGACCTTATTAAAAAGGTTAAAATGCAAAGATTAATGGGACAAAAAACTGCTTCATGTTTCCAAAGATGCGTTGGCTTGGATGCTTTTAATGCAGAATTCAGCACTACATATGAAATCGACAAAGCGTACGGAACTAACTATCATGAAAGATTTACAAATTATATGAAATTTGTTCAAGAAAAAGACTACACTGTTGACGGAGCTATGACAGACCCTAAAGGAGACAGAGCACTTTCACCAAGTAAGCAAGCAGACCCGGACGTATATTTACGAGTTGTTGAAAGAAGACCTGACGGAGTTGTAGTAAGAGGAGCCAAAGCACACCAGACAGGTATTTGCAACTCTCAGGAAGTATTGGTTATGCCTACCATAGCTTTATCACCGGAAGATAAAGATTATGCAATTTCTTTTGCAGTTCCTGTTGATGCAGAAGGTGTATTCATGATAGTTGGAAGACAATCCTGTGACACAAGAAAATTGGAAGGCTCAAAAATAGACGTTGGAAACAGCCAATTTGGCGGAATGGAAGCATTAACAGTATTTGACAACGTATTTGTTCCAAACGACAGAATATTCTTAAACGGTGAAACTGAATTTGCAGGAATGCTTGTTGAAAGATTTGCAGGATACCACAGACAAAGCTACGGCGGATGCAAGGTTGGAGTTGGTGACGTATTAATAGGAGCTGCGGCACTTATAGCAGATTACAACGGAGCACAAAAAGCATCTCATGTTAAAGACAAATTAATTGAAATGACACACTTAAACGAAACATTGTATTCAAGCGGTATTGCTTGTTCGGCTGAAGGTACAAAAATGGAAGCAGGAAACTACCAGATAGACTTATTGCTTGCAAATGTATGTAAACAGAATGTAACAAGATTCCCTTATGAAATAGCAAGATTAGCTGAAGATATTGCAGGTGGCTTAATGGTAACCGCTCCTTCGGAAAAAGATTTAAAAGATCCAAAAATCGGACCGTATGTTGAAAAATACTTAGTAGGAGTTGATGGTGTTCCGGTAGAAAACAGACTTAAAGTATTAAGATTAATCGAAAACCTTACATTGGGAACAGCAGCAGTTGGTTACAGAACAGAATCAATGCACGGTGCAGGTTCGCCTCAAGCTCAGAGAATTATGATTTCAAGACAAGGAAACATAAATGGCAAGAAGGCATTAGCAAAAGCAATAGCAAAGATAGAAGATTAATTCTGAAAAATACTGAAAAATACTGAAATATAAAACTCCCCAAACTTCCCCCAAACTTGGGGAGTTTTATAAAAAAATAATTATTGGAGTAAATGATGATTAAAAAAATAGAACATGTTTTAGACCAATATGTCAGACCTAAATTAGCAGAACATTATGGTGACGTAAAAGTAATAAGCTTCGAGGATGGAGTGCTGAAAATTAAAATGCAAGGTCAGTGCAGCAATTGTCCCTCCGCAAAATTCACGGTTGAAGGAATAATTGAAAGAGAAGTGAAGGAACATGTTCCGGAAGTAGAAAGAGTTGAATTAATCGAGGGTGTCAGTGATGAGTTGTTGAACTTTGCAAAAAAAATATTAAATAGGGAATTATAGTTAGTTATGAATATAGGCATTAAATATTGCGGAGGATGCAATCCACATTATGATAGAACCAATGTTGTAAATAAGATTAAGGGACTATTTAAAGATGAAAATATTGAATATGCAAAGGAAAACAACTCTTACGATATTATTATAGTAATAAATGGCTGTAATAGAGCTTGCTCACACCATTCATTACTAAAGGGCAAACAAAAAATATTTATTAATTCAGAGGAAGATTATTTAGAGGCAGTAAATTTAATACTCAAACACAAGAATCTTTTGTAGGAGGTTATGATATTGAACTGGAGAGAAATTTATAATGACAGACTTATGACAGCTGAGGAAGCAGTTAAGAAAATCAAATCCAAAGACAGAGTGGTTATAGGTCATGCTGTTGGGGAACCTTCATATGTTGTCGGAAAGATGGTTGAAAACAAAGAACAATATGAAAATGTAGAAATAGTTCATATGGTAGCCATGGGAAAAGGCGAGTATTGTCAGCCGGGTATGGAAAAGCATTTCAGACATAATTCTATTTTCGTTGGAGGTAGTGCAAGGGATGCGGTAAATAACGGCAGAGGGGACTTTACACCAAGGTTTTTCTATGAAGTTCCAAAAATGTTCAGAACAACTATGCCGGTTGATGTAGCGTTGATACAGGTAACACCGCCTGATGTACATGGGTATTGCAGCCTTGGAGTATCGGTAGATTTTTCAAAGGCTGCTGTAGAAGTTGCAAAGACAGTCATAGCACAGTTTTTCGACCGGATGCCAAGATCAATGGGCGAATCTTTTGTCCATGTATCAGTATTTGATTGTTTTGTAGAGCATTCGGCACCGATTATAGAATTAGGTGCACCAAAAATCGGTGATGTGGAAAGAGCCATAGGAGAAAACTGTGCATCATTAATTTGTGATGGAGATACATTGCAGTTAGGAATAGGTGCAATTCCTGATGCGGTACTATTATTTTTAAAGGATAAAAAAGATTTAGGAATACATTCAGAAATGTTTTCTGACGGTGTTGTTGAATTGGTAGAAGCGGGAGTTATAACTAACAAGAAAAAAACTTTGCATCCGGGTAAGATGATAGCAACATTTTTAATGGGAAGCAAGAAACTGTATGATTTTGTCAATAACAATCCTACAGTAGA
>LAHS01003353.1_pt1 | contig 10577 bp, 11 predicted proteins | sample 329651 | NCBI WGS metagenome assembly LAHS01 (sample SAMN03275699, study PRJNA271635) | activated sludge metagenome | isolation source: sample C-1 Sludge from hydrolytic chamber (first chamber) of Anaerobic... | reverse complement strand
ACCTATCTTTTTTTCCGCCGAAACGAAAAGCACATCCAAAACGGACGCATACTCTTTTTCGATTTGACCTAAGTCCAATTTGTCCGCTATATCGGTTTTATTATAACAAAGAATCGGTTCGATTCCCATATACAAACAATTTAATATTATTTTATCAAGTGTAATTTTTTCGGGTTCGGGTTCTTTTGCAATAACGATTATGGCGGTATCAATATTTGCGACAGCCGGACGAATCAAGCGGTTTTTTCTTTCGTAGATTTTTTCGATTGTGGAAATTCCCTTTTCTTCTTTTGAAAGCTCTACGATGTCTCCGACCAAAAGTTCTCCGCCGCCCTGAAGCAGTTTTTTTCTTGGGAAAGCTAGATACGTTTTTCCGTCAAGGTAAACTTCGTAACGCGAAGCTACGCCCTTTAAAACTCTACCCTTCACTAGTGTATCTCCTTCTCAGTTGTCCGCAGGCGCCTTCAATATCGTTGCCCATAGAGTGTCTTATGGTTGCGCTGGCGCCAAGTCTTAAAAGCTCGTCCAAAAAAGCCTTTTGCTTTTGAGGGCTTAATCCCCTTAAATTCTTTTCTTTTACAGGATTCATATTTATAAGATTTATATGGCACGAGAAGCTTTTCGTCCGCTCGTAAAGCTCTTTTGCGTTCTCCGGGCTGTTATTTACGCCGTCAATCATAATATATTCGATAATTACACGCCTTTTAGTTTTTTCAAAGTAGTATTTGACTGCGTCAAGCACCTCTTCAATGCTGTAAGCGTTAGCGACTTTCATAAGTTTTTTTCTTATTTCGTCGTTCGGCGCGTGCAAGGAAAGACTTAATGTAAGCTGACCGAAATCGTCGGCAAGCTGTTTGATTTTGGGTACAAGTCCCGACGTTGAAAGAGAAATATTCCGTTGACCGATATTAAGATAATCTTTACCCATAATCAAAGTTAAAAACTTGCTTACGTTATCGTAATTATCGAGAGGCTCGCCGCTTCCCATAAGCACGACATTGGTAATTTTTCTATCCTTTAGGCTTCCGCCTGCTTCTTTATTCATTAGTAAAACTTCGGCAAGGATTTCTTCCGCGGTCATATTTCTTATAAGCCCCGAAAGCCCGGATGCGCAAAATTCACAACCCATTCTGCATCCTATCTGCGTTGATACGCAAACGGTGTTTCCGTAGCTATGGGGCATAAAAACGCCTTCTATAATATTTCCGTCCAAAAATTTGAAAAGATATTTTTTTGTACCGTCGCGTCCCTCCAAAACTTTTTCGATAGATATTGGAAAAGAGCAGAATTTTTCGTTTAGCTTTGAAATTAAATCTTCCCCAAGATTTTTCATTTCGGATATTTCTTTGCCGGAAGCTAAAAATCCAAGGATTTGACCTGCCCTAAATTTAGGAGCGGAAAATTCGGTTACGATTTTTTCCAGTTCTTCTTTGGTTTTCCCTAGGAGTGTTTCTTTCATTTTCTTTTTATCCTTGCAATAAAAAATCCGTCCATGCCGTTATTATCCGGTAAAAATTGAATTTTTCCATCGTTTTCAAAAGGAATTTTGATTTTTTCGAGTTCAAAATCTCTATTATTACTTAAAAATCTTTCTATTACCCTGTCGTTTTCATCTTTTAGCAGGGTGCAAGTTGAATATACTATAACACCATCTTTTTTTATATATTTAGAAGCGTTTAAAAGCAGTTTATATTGAATATTTTTAAGCTTTTTAACGTCCTCCGCTTCACGGTTAAGGAAAATATCGGGGCGTTTTTTAATCACGCCGAAACCGCTGCAGGGCGCATCCACCAATATCTTATCGAACTTTCCTATATAGCTTTCGTCTAAAATCAGTCCGTCTTTAACTCTAGCGGTTAACTCGACACGCATACGTTTTGCGTAGTCTCGAATAAGCTCTACACGGTGTTCGTGTACGTCGTTTGCGGTAACGACTGCGCCTAAGCTTGCCGCATAAACGCTTTTTCCGCCGGGCGCGGCGCACATATCGAGAAGGGTTTCGCCTTCTTTTATCTCAAGAGCATCCACCGCAAGCATAGACGTTAGCGACTGAACGGTTGCTTTACCCTCTTTTACTAAGGTTTTTACAATTTGTCCGTATTCTACAAAATAACCGCCTGCTATGCTTTTGGTATAAGGCACTTTTCTAAAGCTTAAAAGCTCAAATAATTTTTCTTCGTCGAATCTTTTTGGATTAATCCTGATGTGCTCTAATGTTGAGCCTTCGGTACTAAGTATTTTGTCGTAGTCAGAAGGATAATCCGCTTTTAAGGTTTCTATAAACCAAAGAGGAGCATTATATTTAACTTCAAGATAATCTTTTTCTCCCTCTTTCGGAAGAGTATATTTGTTCGCTTGCGCTTTTTTTAAGGTTGCGTTAATAAAACCGCCGACTCCGTTTTTCCCTAACGAGTTTGCGAGATTTACGCACTCGTTAATTACAGCGTAACTTGGAATCGACAAATAACGCAAACTGTAAATACCCAGTTTTAAAATAAGGATAACGGTATTTTTCGGTTTTTTATTGGTAATCTGCCCGATAATATAATCGAGTTCGATATTTTTTTCTAAAACGCCGTATATAAGCTTAGTCACAAGCTCGCGGTTTTCTTCACTTCGCTTTATTGCGGACGTAACGGAAGAACCGGAGTATTCGCCTCCGATAAGAATATCCTTTAGCGCGTCATAGCTTATTCTGTAATAGGTAATTTCTTCTGTCATATTAGCATCGTATTTACGGGAATCGGTTTTCCTCTAAGGTAATCTTCCGCGCTCATCGCTTTTGAATTTTCGGCTTGCACGGTAATTAGTTTTATAGCGCCCTGTCGGCATTTCACAATAAGTCCCGCCCTTTGATCCGAAACAACGACTTCACCCGTTTTTCCGATGTATTCTCCGCTTGCGACTTCCGCCTTAATTATCTTAAAGCGCGCGCCGTTTAATTTGCAATAAGCGGAAGGACTCGTTGTCATACCTCTGATAAAATTTACCACTTCCCTGTCCGCTTCATCAAAATCCAACTCTCCGTCCCCTTTATTAATCATCGGAAAATGGCTTGCAAGCTTTTCGTTTTGTTTTGTAAATTTTGCGGTCTTGTTTTCTAATTGTTCAAGCGCTTCGATAAGCGCGTCCGCGCCCATTAAAGATAGAGTCTCCAAAACCTCGTCTGCGTTTTCGTCGCCGGCTAAATCCATTTTTTTCTGCAAAATAATATCGCCGCTGTCAACCGATAGGGCGGTTTTCATTATCGTGATTCCTACCCTTTCTTCTCCGCTTATTAGCGCCCATTGAACGGGAGCTGAACCGCGGTAAGCAGGAAGCAGCGAAGCGTGCACGTTAATTACGCCGTAGGGCGCCATATCCAAAATTTCCTGCGATAAAATTTGACCGTAAGCAACGGTAATATAAACATCGGCATTTAAATTTTTAAGAGTTTCTATTCCATCTTTTCTTATTTTTTCAAATTGAAATACGGGAATACCCTTTTCTTCGGCAAATTTTTTTACGGGAGAATGAACAACGTTTTTTCCTCTTCCTACCGCTCTGTCGGGTTGAGTAATTACCGCTAAAATTTCGTGTTTGCTTTTACTTAGCTTATAAAGAGCAGGTACCGCAAAAGAGGGAGTACCCATAAAAACTATTTTCACGCTTGCTTTTCCCCCTTATATTTTTTATCTATAAAGAGTATTCCGTCTAGATGATCTAGTTCGTGGCAAACCGCCCTTGCCGGAAAGCCCGTAAGCGACGTCACAAATTTATTTCCGGCTCTGTCGTAAGCGGAAAGCATAACGGTAAGAGGTCTTTCAACGTCGCAGTGCTCTCCTTCAATCGAAAGACAGCCCTCGGGACCTACCTGCGAACCGGTTGCTTCCATAACTACGGGGTTAACCATCTCTAAAAAAACATCTTCCGCGTCGATTATCGCAACTCTCTTAAGTAGACCTACTTGCGGAGCGGCAAGACCTGCTCCGTCTTCTTTTTTAAGCGTATCTTTAAGGTCGTCAAGCAGTGAAGCCAGCTTACTGTCAAAAGACGTAACCTCTCTGCATTTTTTCCTTAAAATCGGTTCTCCAAGTTTAAAAATATTTCTTATCGCCATAGTTCAAATAGAAAGCTGCGGATACGTCTCGACGAAACACGCAACTTCCTTCCTCCCGTAATTATTTACAATTTCGTATATAGTTTTAATACATTCATCAGTTTTTTCCACACTAAGCCATAAAATAATTTGATATCTGAAAAGATTATTCAGTTTAGTAAGCGGCGCTTGCATCATCTGCAATTTTTCTATTCCTTCCGTTTTTTCTTTTTCAAGACATATTTTTCTATAAACAATTCTGGTCTGTTCCATAACCGCGCTTTCGCTAAGCGATTGAAGCAAGATTCTTATAAGTTTTTTAAAGGGCGGAAAATGAGTGCTTTCTCTGGTGTTGATTTCCTTTTCGTAAAAACCCTTGTAATCGTACGTTGAAGCATAATAAAAAACGTAGTGTTTGGGATTGTAGGTTTGAAGTATAACTTTGCCGTCTTTATTATCCCTTCCCGCTCTTCCCGCAACTTGAGTTATAAGCTGAAAAGTTCGTTCGGCGCTTTTAAAATCGGGGAAATATAAGGATAAATCCGCATCTAAAATTCCAACCAAAGTGACGTCCTTGAAGTCATGACCTTTGGCAATCATTTGCGTGCCTACAAGTATATCCGCTTCTTTTGAGCCAAACGCCGTCAGTATCTCCAAAACTGAACCTTTCTTCTTTGTGGTGTCGTTATCCATACGCAAAATATGAGCGGAAGGAAAAAGTTTAGAAAGCTCTTCAACTACCTTTTGGGTACCCATATTTCCCTCTTTGAGGTTCTTGTTTCCGCAAATCGGGCACTCCGATATCATATTGTATTTAGAGCCGCAATAGTGACAATTTAATGTATCTCCCTTTTTTATCTCCTCGGATTTATGATATGTAAGAGAAACGTCGCAGGAAGGACATCTTGGAATATATCCGCAGGATCGGCATCTTACAAAAGAAGCGTAGCCCCTTCTGTTAAGGAATATCATTGTTTGATTGCCAGAAAGCAAAGCCTCAGAAACGGCACTTATTAACGAAGAGGAAAATATCGAGAAATTACCGCCCCGTATTTCTTTCCGCATATCGACGATTTCCATACCGGGAAGCTCGCGCTTATTTATTCTTTGAGCCAGATTAATAAGCTGATACTTTCCTTCCTTCGCTTGGAAGTATGTTTCAACGCTTGGCGTCGCGCTTCCAAGTACCAGTCTTGCGCCCCAATAGTCCGCTCTGAAGTTTGCTACGTCAATTGTTGCGTAACGGGGATTGCTTTCGCTTATGTAGCTGTTGTCGTGTTCTTCGTCGATAACTATAAGACCGATATTTTTAAGGGGAGCAAATATAGCGGAGCGCGCGCCTAAAGCAATCTTGGCTTTTCCTTCCTTAAGCTTTTGCCATTCGTCGAACCTTTCGCCTCCTGATAAACCGCTGTGAAGTATCGCTACTTCATCTTTAAAACGGTTTCTGAAAAGTCCAAGCATTTGCGGAGTAAGCGAAATTTCGGGAACAAGCATAATCGCGGTTTTGCCCTCAGAAGTAACCCTTTCGATTGCGTTCATATAAATCTCGGTTTTGCCGCTTCCTGTGACTCCGTGAAGCAACGTTTTACGGTTTTCGTCTTCGATAATATTCTTAACCGCATTTTTTTGTTCTTCGGTTAAAACGATATTTTTTTTAGGAGCGCTAATTCCTTCTTTAGGGCTTCTATATACTCTTTCGTCAACGATATCTACAAAGCCGCGCTCTTTTAAACCTTTTAATACGGCAGGGGAAAACATTCCCGAAAGAACGCTTTGATATTCCGCGCCGTCAAGTAATTTTATAAGCATTGCCCTTTGGGATTTTGCGTTTTTCGGAATCTCATCAAGCATTTCAGAAAAAGGCTTTTCGGAGTTTAGTACAACCAGTTTTTTTGTAATGCGTTTGATTTTATCTCCGCGCATACCAACGGGCAAGAACAATCTTAATGCATCGATTTTACGTAAATTATATGATTTGCAAAGAAATGAAAGAAGATTCAGCATTTCTTCGCTGATTACTTCTTCGTCTAGGACTTTACCTATCGGCTTAAGGGAAAATTTCGAACTTTCTTTTGTACCGATAACAAATCCTTCGATATTTCTATGCCCAAAAGGTACCTCGACTCGGGAGCCGAGAGGCACATAAAAATCCGCGCTGTAATCGAAAATTTTATCTACTTCGCTGTTTGAAATGTCAACGATAACTTCAAAAATCATAGCACATTGTCCAAAATAATGTCTGCAAGCTCGCGCTTGGAGATAAGCGGACAATTAATTTGCTTTCCGTCTTTTTTTATCAGGGTAGCTATGTTGGTATCAGAATTAAATCCCGCACCCTCGGCTGTAACATCGTTAGCAACAATAAGGTCCGCGTTCTTTTTAAATAGTTTTTCGGTTGCGTGAGCGATAAGCTCTTCCGTTTCGGCGGCAAAGACAACAAGTTTTTTATCCCCCTTAACCCTTCCCACTTCGCTTGCTATATCCACGGTTTTAATTAGTTCCAAGGTTAAACTTTCCGCTTTGATTTTTTTATCGCTGCAGTTTTTAACTTTATAATCGGCAGGGGCTGCGGCTTTTATAATAATGTCCTTATCGCATAGGGAAGCCATTACCGCTTTATACATATCTTCGGTAGTTTTAACGTTGATAATTTCCGCGCCCAAAGGTAACGGCACCGAAGTTTTCCCTACAATCATAGTGACTTTTGCGCCTCGGTCCATTGCGGCTTCGGCAAGAGCTACTCCCATTTTACCGCTGCTGTGGTTTGTGATAACTCTAACGCGGTCGATAGGCTCTTCGGTTGCGCCTGCGGTAATTAAAACGTTTTTCCCAAGATAATCGGATTTCGGATAAAGAATAGAAAGAATTCGCTCCAAAATAGCTTTCGGTTCGCTCATTCTGCCAACCCCAAGGTCTCCGCAGGCAAGAAAACCGCAGTCGGGACCTTCGAAAAGAAAACCTCTTTCCTTTAAGATTTTTATATTTTCCTTAACCGCATCGCTGTTATACATTCCTTCGTTCATAGCGGGACATATAAGCACGGGCGCATGTGTTGCCATAACGGTTGTCGTCAGCATATCGTCAGCTACGCCCGCCGCAAGTTTTCCTATAACGTTAGCGGTTGCGGGCGCGATAACAAAAACTCCCGCCTTTTTTGCAAGAAAAATATGTTCGATTTCAAACTCTCGCTCATGCTCAAAGGTAGAAGTAATTACCTTTCTTTTAGAAAGGGTTTCAAAGCTTAAGGGCGTCACAAATTCCCTAGAGTTATCGGTCATAATAACGTCTACTTCGATACCGAGTTTAGTTAGCGCCGAAACGATTTCTAGGGATTTGTATACCGCAATTCCGCCCGATACTCCGAGCACAACCGATTTTTTAAAATACATTATTCTCTTACTACGATATATTTTCCGTCGTAAATTTCGTGAGTTGCCTGCGATACCGCTTTTTCTCCCGAAAGTTCGGTGGTTTCTGTTTGTTGAGCCATTATTTCATAAGTTCTTTTTGCAACTGCGCAAACAAGCGCGTATCTGCATTCCGCTTTTTTGATAAGTTTATCGATAGGTGGATCGATCATCATAATACTATATCTCCTTTATTACCTTTACTAAATCAAGGTTATTCTTTATTTTGCAACGGTCGGCAACGATTATTGAAGCGACCTTTTCTACACATTCTTTAAGATCTTCGTTTTCGACGATATAATCATATTCGTCAATGCTTTCGTATTCTTTTTTCTTAAGCGACAAACGTTCCTGAATTTGCTCTTCGGTGTCCGTCCCCCGCATGCGAAGTCTAGCTTCTATTTTGCTTATATCACGAAGCGTAATAAAAACAAGTACCGCTTCGGGAAAGCTTCTTTTAACCTTAAGCGCACCTACCGTTTCGATATCCAAAAGAACGTCAACGCCCGAGGAAAGCTTCTGCTCTATTGTAAACTTAGGCGTTCCATATTTATTACCGTATTTTTCAACGTGCTCTAAAAATCCGTTCTTTTTTTTGAGATTTTCAAATTCCTCATCGCTGACGAAAAAATAATCGACGCCGTGGACTTCGCCCGCTCGAGGCTTACGGTTGGTCACAGAGGTTGAAAAAGTCAAATTGTCTACCCTTTTTAAAACTTCTTTTAAGGTTGTGCCCTTTCCCACACCGGAGGGACCCGATAAAACATAAAGGTGACCTCTCATTCGTCCTTATCCTCCAAAACGTCGTTTAAATTTAGTCTCATTCTTATTGTGTCCGTATTCAAGCCGCACAAAACAATGTATCCGTTATCCAATACAATGGCGCATTTGGCTTTTCTGCCCGCAGTTGCATCAATAAGCTGGTTTACGTCCCTTGCGGTATTTACGGTACGCTTGACAGGCGCAGCGTCAGCACTTAAAACGGAAACAACTCTGTCTCTGTTTACGATACCCCTAAAACCGATTGATACGAATTTATTATCCATCCTACTCAATATTTTGTACTTGCTCCCTGATTTTTTCAAGCTCGTTTTTCATATTTAAAACTAAGGCGGTAAGAATCGTATCGTTGCTTTTACTGCCGATAGTATTTATTTCCCTATTTATTTCCTGAATAAGAAAATCAAATTTTTTGCCGACCGGTTCGTCTAAACTGAAATAGCTTTTCGCTTCCTTAAGATGACTTTTAAGCCTTGTGACTTCCTCGTCTATACAACTTTTATCCGAGAAAAAAGCGACTTCGTTAAGCAGTCTTGCTTCATCATAGGGTACAGTTCCAAGAGCTTCCGCTATCCTTAGCTTAAGCTTTTCGCGGTAAAATTCTTTAACGGAAGGAGCGTAAGCTTCAATCTTTTCTAAATCTTCGGATAAAATTTTAAATTTATCAAAAAGGTCTTTTGAAAGTCTTTCGCCTTCGCTAGTTCTCATTAAACTTAAATTGTTAACAGCTTCCCTACAAGCATTACTTACGAGAGAAATAATCTCTTCTTCGTTTTCTTCTTTTTCCTTTACGGTAACAACGTCCGGTATACGCAAAACCATAGAAGCAGTAAAATCGTTTTCGATATTTAGAAGTCCGTTAAGCTTTTCTGCGGCATCGTAGTATTGCTTCGCAAGGGAAAGGTTGATATCAATATCCTTTTGCTCCTCGCGGTTGTCTTCGGTATTAAAATATACGTCGATATGACCTCTATTAAAGCTTTGAGTAATAAATTTTTTAATTAAATCATCGGCATACAAAAAACTTCTGGGTATTTTAGTCGTTAAATCCAAAAACCTATGATTTACGGATTTAAGCTCAATAATTACGCTGAAGTTATTTTTTGCGGCAATTCCCTTGCCGTAGCCTGTCATACTCTTCATATATACCTCAAAACCGATAGATTTCGTCGCTTTCAACAAAAATCCTTTCCTTTTTGTTCCCATAGACCGCAAACGGAAGGTTTCCCGTAACTCGCCCGCATACGGTGGCTAAAATCCCTTTTTTATTTAACTCTTGAGCTATTTTTGCGCCGCCATGAGCATATATCAAAAGACTGCCCGAAGAAATAAGTTTAAAGGGATTGACGTTTAGGCTCTCCGCAAGCTTTTTAGTAAGCGGCGCAAGAGGAATTTTATCTACGTAAAGCTCCGCTCCAAGTTTTGTTGCATCTGAAATTTCGGCTACCGCTCCGAATATACCGCCCTCGGTAATATCGTGCATTGCGGATATCGGCAGTTCCCTTGCTATCCGAGCCTCCGGCAGTATGCTTATCATATCAAAAAAGCTTTCCGCTTCTTTTATATCGCTTTTTGATAATTTAAGTTTTTCAGCGTGGTCTTTAACTAAAATAGAAGTGCCTTCAAGCCCCACGGTTTTTGTGACTATGATATCGTCGCCTTCGTTTATCGAAGTTGAACGAATAATTTTTACGGCGCGCCCAAGCATTGTGCAGGATAAAACGAGTTTGTTTACCGAGCTTGAAAATTCGGTATGACCGCCCACGATTTCAACGCCGATTTTTGCCGCTTCGACTTTTGCGGATTTTACTGCCTCGGATATATCCTCTACGCTTGCGTTTTCGGGCGCAAGCACGGTAAGAAGTGCGGCAAACGGTTCTCCGCCCGAACAGGCTATATCGTTTGCGGTAACTTTTATCGCAAGCGCTCCGGCGTCTTTTCCTGCTTGAGTAATAGGGTCGGTTGTAAGGAGCAGTACTCCGTTAAACTTTAGCGCTGCGCTGTCTTCCGAGATTTCAGCAGATACAATTACGTTTTTGCTTTTGGTATTAAGATTGTCGATTACCGCGGATTTAAGTTCCGCAGAGGTTAATTTTCCACTACGCATATTAAATTAAATTATAACATAGTAAAATTAATAAGACAACAAAATTAAGAAAATTAAGATTGTTAAAAAGCTTGTATAATTATTATAAAATCTAGTAAACGATTGCTTTTTTTCTTCAAGCAATGCTAAAAACTGCGCTTCGCGCAACCGTCATTGCGAGGAGTGAAGTGACGGGGACCCCAAAAAAGTCAGAATGTTGGGG
>LAHS01000202.1_pt1 | contig 10589 bp, 9 predicted proteins | sample 329651 | NCBI WGS metagenome assembly LAHS01 (sample SAMN03275699, study PRJNA271635) | activated sludge metagenome | isolation source: sample C-1 Sludge from hydrolytic chamber (first chamber) of Anaerobic... | reverse complement strand
TGTCCCAGCCTCTTTTTCTCTTTTATTTCAGCCCTAAATCAGACAACAGAAGTGTCGGTGTTTAGGTGATTTATACCCTATTGTACTTCAAGTGTATATGGTTGAGTGCTAGATTTGCCGTTTACTTCACTTACTTCAATATAGTAAGTTCCTTTGTCCAATTCCACTGTACCTACTTCAGGATCGTCAGCTCCGTAAAGATCAAATGTTCCCACTGTTTTTCCTTTTGCATCAATAATACGTATAACACCATCCAGTGCTTTTTCTGTTTGTAGAGAGAAGAATACATCGCGTTTACTATCAATATTTAATTCAAAATAGTCTTTATCGCCAAACGGAACACCAGCATTTAAATATTGCGTAGCAACCCATTTGTTCTCTTTTTTCGTAAGCTTAGATGGCTTTGTTGGTATACCATTAATTAACTCGGAATCCTTATCTTCATCGACCTGATTGTGTTTATACATGCTTAAAGTATACGGATGAATGGATACTTGTCCAAGGTTCATACCGTTAATAATAATAAAATAACCATGATTCTTTTTCGCTTTAAAAGAGGTATTAACATCTGTTGTGCCAAAAATACCGAGTAATTGTTCAATAATGTTATTGCCTTGTCCAAATTGAATTTCGGTTTCCAATTCTTTTGGATCAATTTCCATGTTGCCATTTGTATCTTCAATTATAGAACCAGAAAATTTAAAGGCATTTTGAAGCTCTTTAGGTAATTGATTTAGCTGTTCATTTGTCATAGGCACAGAAGAAACAAGAAGGCTCATGATTTCATCTTGTCCTCGTTGTTTATAATAGTAGTAATCAATATCATCTTGATAAATGATATGATCTTGATAGATTGTACCAGGTTGAACCGCTTGAGCATTTATTGTTGTGTTATTATCACTTTTATAATCTGACGGGATAGCTGCTAATTTACTTGTTTTAAGAGTATATGGTTCAGCCGAGCGAGCACCTTGATTCATTACCTTTACAACATAAGTTTTGTCCTTTTTCAACGCAACTGCTTTTGCATCATTGGCGTTACTAGTTGAGCCAAGAAGTAAACTTAGTAGCCCCATATCATTACTTAATGAAGAAACTGCTAATAATTCATTTGTTTCCTCATCATATTCAAAAATAGTTCCAGTTGGAATTTGATTCATGCCATTTTTAACTTGGAACCCATATACGGCATCTTCTTTAGGCTTCAATAAGAAGTAATCTTCATCAAATTCTGTTTGGAAGTAAGCTTTTTTATCTTGACCAATATCAAAAGGAACCGCTTGCCCCATAATTAGAGCTATGTCTTCTGGATTTCCCATAGCACCAGGATTCATAAACATATTGAATATATCATTGATTTGATTGTCTTTTTTTGCTTGATATTGAGTTAAAGGTAAAAGCTCATTTTCTACATCACCTTCTGGCATTCCCTCATTTAAAGGTAACCCGTCTTCATCTTCAGGAAGGGTAACGACTTCACCCTTTAAAGTATAAGGGATGATGGATTCACTTACCGTTTCTTCATTTTCAATGCCGCCGCTAAAGAACATATCAAGTGAAAAAGCGCTACTGCCCTGATTGGATACGTTTAATACATATTCTGCCCCAGGAATAGCGTCAACAATAAGATTTACTCCGTCGCCTTTATCTGCGCTATAGCTTGTTTGAATTGGATAGGCCTCATACATTTCCTCATCATTAACGTTTTCTGCTGGTACAGCATCTAAGTCTTCCTTTAGATAAAGTTCCATAGAGGCTGTAACACCTGGAATACCAGACAAATCAAATCGCAGTGTTGTTGGTTCTTTTACTGAAAATGTGAAATAATCTTGGTCCCTTTGCTGATCTTTAGAAAGAAGGGTATAGTTTTTCCCTTTTGTACTGAATGGGAACTGTTGAATGTTCTCCTTTTTGTCCATCTCTAATGAATCAATTGGTAAATCCTTCGTTGTTTGAGCAGTGAATACGTAGTTCGACTCACCATTTAAGTTATAGCTGCCATTATAATCTTTAACCCCAACAAGCAGTGTTCCTTTTTGATCTGCTTTGTATAGGTAGCCCTCTTGCTTTCCTACACGCACATCATTGACGTGGATTGGTTCGACTTCCTCTTTGTTATCTGCAGGGTAGAAATACAATTCAAGTGCATAATCGTATTTGTTTGCACCTTTTAATGTCAGTTGAGCATATTCATTTGCATCTAAATCAACCTTGTACCATTTTTTTTCGTTTGGTTGTTTGAATTCACCTTTTTCTGAATTCAATGTATTCTTAGCAAGAACTTTGGCGTTTTTAATACGTTCTTCCGTTGTTTCTGAATACTCTTTCGGTAGATTATTGACATTAAACTGTAATGCTTTCACCGGGTTGATAAGACCATGTCCATATGTAAGGTCATAGCCTTTCTCACCTAGATTATTTGCGGTCATTTCGAGAATAGCTTCTACTTCATGAGGCTTTAAATTTGGATGTTTTGATTTTAGTAGGGAGGCAACACCTGCTACAACGGGAGCCGCCATTGATGTACCACTAAATTTGACAAAGGATGATCCCTTTTTCTCGTCGTAAACGGTACTGTATATTTCCTCACCTGGTGCTACCACGTCAACCGATGGACCATAGTTTGAATAGCTTGATAGTTTGTTGATATCATTTGTAGAACCTACGCTAATGACACCTTCGTAAGAAGCAGGGAAAGAGTATTCATCTGTCGATTCATTTCCTGCTGCTGCTACAATCGTAATTCCTTTATCTATCGCTTGCTTAACAGCGTCTTTCATTAATGGAGATTCTCCATAACCGCCAAGACTCATGTTAATAACATCGGCGCCCTGTTCAATGGCGTAAAGAATACCTTGTGCAATGACGAAATCATTGGCACCTTCTTCTCCGTTGAATACATCAATTGGAAGAAGCTTAGCATTGGGATTAATGCCATGTCCTCCAATATTATTATCTTTTGCTGCGCCAATAATGCCTGCTACATGTGTTCCGTGGTCACCAGTATAAGTGGTATTGGCTGGTGCTGCGGCATTATACGGTGGAAGTACTTGAGATTTTAAATCAGGGTGTTTAAAATCCACACCAGAATCAATAACTGCTACTTTTACTTCATGATTACCTGCTAACTCTAGTGCCTTATCCATTTGAAGTAAGTTTAGATGATACATATCTTTTTTCTTTGGATCTGCTTCGTTAGCAAAAGAATGATACACGTAGCTTGGGGATACACTTTTAACTCCGTCTTGCTTTGCATAGTAAGAAACTGCTTTTTCTAAAGAAATTCCCTTTTTCAGTTGGATTACATCATATCCTAATGATGGAATAGATCGTATTACTTTTGAGCCAATGTTTTTATGTGCGTTCTTAGCAAGACCTGTATGCTTGACGATAATGGTATCTTTACTAATCCATTCCTTATCATTTTTGACATACTTTAATGCTTGTTCCTTATTGCTAGCTATAAGACTTTTCTCTACTTCTGTATGCTTTGTTGTTTTTTCTGGTGCTGTAGCATAGGCAGAAGCAGCAGGTACCATTAGTGAAGCTGACGCTACTAAAGCAATTGATCTCTTCATCCATTTTTTCAATTGTTCTCTCTCCCATGTTGTTTTATTTACTCTATATCTATTACGATTAAAGCATGGAAAAGTTTCGGATAAAAGGATAATTTCGGTCTTGTTTCCTTATTTGTACCGATTATTAGAGAAAAGAAAAAGGTACCCCCATAAATTTTGAGGTACCTTTTCATGTTGAAAGCAAATACTCTAATAAACACCACTTATTGGGGCTCACTAGATTCTGCCATTTTACGTGCTTTTTTTTCAGCTTTTTTTCGTTCACGTAATGCTCTAAAAAAATCGGTTAAAATTTGGCCGCATTCTTCAGCTAAAATACCTTCCGTTACATCACATTCATGGTTGAAACGCGCATCATTTAATAAATGATAGAGTGAATCGACACAGCCAGCTTTTATATCCCTTGCGCCGTATACAACACGCGGCACTCGAGACTGCAAAATGGCTCCTGCACACATAGGGCAAGGTTCCAGTGTGACATAAAGTGTTGTTTGTTCAAGTCGCCAACTACCTAATTTTTCACATGCTTCTTGAATTACCATTAATTCGGCATGCGTAGTTGCATTTTGAGTTGTTTCACGTAGATTATGCGCGCGCGCAATAATTTCTCCTTCATATACAAGAACGGCCCCTATTGGTACCTCACCAAGCAAAGCAGCTTTTTTTGCTTCTTCTAAAGCTTGGTTCATAAAGATACGGTCTTTTTCAAAAATATCCACTCAAATCTCTCCTTAAGAGTAGTGTATCATGCGCGTGAGGTTTTGTATTTTGCTTTGAATTGACATTCCAAAAATAACCCTATATATTTATATATGAACACATGCTCATATATAAATAAACTATAGGAGGAACGGAAAATGGATGAACAAGTTAAACAGGGCGAAATAGAAAGTGGTAATGGCCAGCACTTAGATGAGGAAACGCTATTTGTTGTTTCTCAAACGTTTAAAGCATTAAGTGATCCAACAAGAATACGGATTTTAAATTTATTATGTTCAGATGAGCACTCGGTTAACGACATTGCTGAAATATTAGACTTAAGTCAGTCAACAGTATCGCATCAATTACGATTTTTAAAAAATTTACGATTAGTAAAATTCAGGAGAGAAGGAACAAGCTTATATTATTCAAAAGATGATGACCACATTATGAATTTATTGAAGCAAGCAATTGAACACGCTACGCACAACTAATTGTATTAATTAATATTTGGAGGGGAAAACGATGGGGCATAATCACGATCACGGCCATGATCATACACATGGCGCGAATAAAAAAGTGCTTTTATTATCCTTTATCATTATCACGAGTTATATGGTGGTTGAAGCAATAGGTGGATTCTTAACAAATAGTTTGGCGCTTTTATCGGATGCTGGACATATGTTAAGTGATTCGATTTCTTTAGCCATTGCACTTCTTGCTTTTATGTTTGGAGAAAAAGCAGCTAGCTTTAGTAAAACATATGGTTATAAAAGGTTTGAAATATTAGCTGCTGTGTTAAATGGTGTGACATTAATTTTAATTGCGTTATTTATTTTCTATGAAGCCATTGAGCGTTTTGCAAATCCACCTGAAGTAGCAACAACAGGTATGCTGATTATTAGTGTAATTGGTTTGTTAATTAATATAGTAGTTGCTTGGATTATGATGCGTGGTGGAGATACGGAAGACAATTTAAACATGCGTGGTGCATTTTTACATGTTCTTAGTGATATGCTTGGCTCTGTCGGTGCCATCATTGCTGCCTTAGTCATTATGTTTTTCGGCTGGGGCTGGGCCGATCCTCTTGCCAGTGTTATTGTTGCATTATTAGTACTACGTAGTGGATATTTTGTGACAAAGTCTGCTATCCATGTTCTTATGGAAGGAACACCTTCAAATGTCGACGTACAGGAAATCATTCAAATAATAGAGCAAACGGAAGGTGTGCAAAGTATTCATGATCTTCATATTTGGACGATAACTAGCGGAACAAATGCATTATCCTGCCATGCAGTTGTCGATGACCAGCTAACAATTGGAGAAAGCGAGCATATTTTACGTGAAATTGAACATAATCTTGAACATAAGGGCATAAAGCACGTAACGATTCAATTGGAAACCATAGCGAACCGCCATGCTGAATCAATTTTATGTAATCTAAAGAGTGAGCCAGTTCATCATGACCACCATTAAATATAAAAAACTAAAACGCCTATTTACATACCCTCCGTGGGTATAGTATGATAATAGCAAATAGGAGGTGAAGAAGTTGGAGGACACAGTGAAAAATGATGCTTGTCATACAGAGGAAACTACGTCGTGTCGAAAAAGTCATCACCCTGAGCGCGTGAAAAAGGATTTAACGACTCGCTTAAATCGAGTAGAAGGTCAAATCCGAGGCATTAAGGGAATGATTGAAAAAGACGTTTACTGTGATGATATCATCACGCAACTGTCTGCCACACAATCCGCTTTGAATAGCGTAGCGAAAATTTTATTAGAAGGTCATTTAAAGGGCTGTGTCGTAGATCGCCTATCTGAAGGTGATGAAGCGGTTCTAGATGAGTTAGTCGTGACCATTCAAAAATTAATGAAAAAATAATTTTACGGGTAGTTACTCTTATATAGCATGTACATTAAATTTAAAGGAGAGATATTTATGCAAAATGTAACATTAAACGTACAAGGAATGTCATGTGGACATTGTGTTAATGCAGTGGAAAAAAGTGTCGGCGCACTAGCTGGTGTAGAACAAGTAACAGTAAATTTAGCAGATGGTTTGGTAGATGTCGCATTTGACGATGCTCAAGTATCACTTGCGCAAATTAAAGAAACGATTGACGACCAAGGTTACGAGGTAGAATAAGATCAATAGGGTGCTCAAAAAGCACTCTATTATTTTCAAATCTATATACCCCTATATGGTATAGAAAGAGGTGGAAAGTTAATGCATTCTGAATTGAAGGAAACGAACCTACAAATTACAGGTATGACCTGCGCAGCGTGTGCTACGCGTATCGAAAAAGGCTTAAAAAAAATGGATGGTGTCGAGCAAGCAACTGTAAACTTAGCGCTTGAAAAATCCTCAATAAAATATGATCCAGCAAAATTGAGTGAAGCAGACTTTGAAAAGAAAATCGAAGCGTTAGGATATGGCGTCGTAAAACAGAAAGCGGAACTTGATATTACAGGTATGACGTGTGCTGCATGTGCCACTCGTATTGAGAAAGGTTTAAATAAACTTTCAGGTGTTTCAACGGCAACTGTAAACTTGGCACTTGAAAAAGCATCCATTGAATTTAATCCAACCGAGGTTTCTGTATCGGACATTATTGGCAAGGTTGAGAAGCTGGGATATGGTGCTCATCAAAAAGCAGATGAGCGAGCAACTGAAGATTATCGAGAAAAGGCAATAAAACAACAGCAACAAAAATTTCTTTTTTCAGCTATTCTATCGCTACCATTACTGTGGACGATGGTTGCTCACTTTTCATTGACATCGTTTTTATATGTCCCCGATTTTTTAATGAATCCTTGGGTGCAATTAGTGTTAGCTACACCAGTTCAATTTATTATTGGGAAACAATTTTATGTAGGCGCATATAAAGCTTTACGCAATGGCAGTGCTAATATGGATGTCCTTGTCGTTATGGGGACTTCAGCAGCTTATTTTTACAGCGTTTATCAAGCAATTGTTACAGTCAATTCACATCACGGCCCGCATCTATACTTTGAAACGAGTGCCGTTTTAATTACGTTAATTCTATTAGGTAAATTATTCGAAGCAAAGGCAAAAGGTCGTTCATCAGAAGCGATTAAAAAGCTTATGGGTTTGCAAGCGAAGTCGGCAATAGTTGTGCGAGATGGAGTAGAAAAAGAAGTCCCATTAGAAGAAGTTGTGATAGGCGATATTTTATTAGTTAAACCAGGCGAAAAAATACCTGTAGATGGGGAAGTATTAGAAGGTACAACAGCCGTTGATGAATCAATGCTAACAGGAGAAAGTCTTCCCGTAGATAAAAAACAAGGCGATGTATTATACGGTTCAACAATTAATAAAAATGGCTTTGTGAAAATGTCAGCAACCAAAGTTGGTAGAGACACAGCACTTGCTCAAATTATTAAAGTTGTAGAAGATGCACAAGGTTCAAAAGCGCCAATACAACGTTTAGCCGACCAAATTTCGGGCATATTCGTGCCGATTGTTGTTGGTATTGCGATCGTGACATTCCTTGTTTGGATTTTATGGGTAAAACCTGGTGAATTTACACCTGCACTAGAAGTGTTAATTGCGGTACTTGTTATTGCTTGTCCTTGTGCGCTAGGCTTAGCGACACCAACTTCTATTATGGCAGGTTCTGGTCGCGCTGCTGAATTTGGGATTTTGTTTAAAGGTGGCGAGCATTTAGAACAAACGCAACGCATTGATACAGTTGTTGTTGATAAAACAGGGACCGTAACACACGGCAAGCCGATATTAACAGATGTTGTACTAGCAACAGGGCAAGAAGAAGCATCCTTTCTTTCATTGATTGGGGCAGCAGAGAAACAATCCGAACATCCGCTAGCACAAGCCATTGTGCAAGGAATTGAAGAACGAAGTGTCACGCTTGGCGATGTTCAATTTTTTGAGGCCATTCCAGGTTACGGCGTGCAAGCAACCGTTTCTGGTCAAGGTGTGGTAATCGGGACACGTAAATTAATGCAACAATATGATATTGATATTGAGCATATATTGCCGACAATGGAGACATTAGAGGAAAACGGTAAAACCACAATGTTGGCTGCTATAAATGGTCAATATGCAGGACTTGTTGCTGTTGCAGATACGGTGAAAGACACGTCAAAAGAAGCCATTCGTCGTTTACAGGATATGGGCATTACAGTCATTATGATGACGGGTGATAACGAACGGACTGCGCAAGCAATCGGTCAGGAAGTTGGGGTTAACCATGTTATCGCAGAAGTACTTCCAGAAGGTAAAGCGGATGAAGTGAAAAAACTGCAAGCTACGGGCAAAAATGTTGCGATGGTTGGTGATGGCATTAATGATGCACCAGCATTAGCAACTGCCAATATCGGGATGGCTATAGGAACTGGTACAGATGTGGCAATGGAGGCGGCTGATATTACGCTTATACGTGGTGATTTAACTAGCATTGCGGATGCCATTATTATGAGCCGTAAAACAATGCGCAATATTAAACAAAATCTATTTTGGGCATTTGCTTATAATACATTAGGGATTCCAATTGCAGCCATGGGCCTACTTGCACCGTGGGTAGCGGGCGCAGCTATGGCATTCAGCTCAGTGTCCGTCGTGTTAAATGCCTTACGTTTACAACGAGTAAAATTATAGTGCCAGTCACCCAAACAATTCTCAAACAATTCTCGAAGTAGATTTTCACCAAAACGCTTGCTTAGAGTGGACGTACCGGATGCAGAGCGGAAAGAGTCCACTTAGCGAAAAATCTACGCAGTATTGGCTGGCTAAAGTTAGGCCCACTAATGTGGGTCTTTTTTTGTTGCATGGAGCTATAATTTGTTGGATATCTATCAACTGGGCAGTTCAAATAATGTTAAAAATTGAGATACATGTTGATTCTGTTTTTCATTTTCTCACTATGATACAATGAAAAGCACTGATTCATTTTAGTTTCATACAATATAGCCTTAAAATAGTGGCATAATTGACTTATAGAATCCTAAATATAAAGGAGGAACTTCTAGTGACGGTTCCATTTGTTGCAGTAGAAGGTCCGATTGGTGTAGGCAAAACTTCATTGGCAAAAGAGGTAGCGGCAACATTTAATTACCATCTATTAAAAGAAATTGTAGACGAAAATCCGTTTTTAAATAAGTTTTATGAAAATATTGAGGAATGGAGTTTCCAAACAGAAATGTTCTTCCTCTGTAATCGCTATAAACAATTAACAGATATAAAGAAGTTACGTTTAGGACAAAAGACATCAGTTGTATCGGACTATCATATTTTTAAAAATTTAATTTTTGCAAAGCGTACATTGCCACCTGCCGAGTACGAAAAGTATGAAGAAATCTATCAAATTTTAACAAAAGATATGCCAGTACCTAATGTCGTCGTTTATTTACATGCTAGTGTCGATACGTTAATGAAACGCATTGCTAAACGGGGGCGTGAATTTGAGAAAATGATTTCACGTGAATATATGGAGCAGTTAGTAGCAGACTATCATACTTTTACAGAGCATTTTGAGCAGTTACATCCCGAAATTCCTGTAATCCGATTTAATGGAGATCAACTTGATTTTGTAAAAAACCCACAAGATTTACAATATGTATTAAAAACAATCGAAGATACGTTACAACAAAGGAGCTTGCAACAATGAATTTGAGAGAGAAATATGATATTCCGCCACAAACTGTAATTACAATTGCCGGAACAGTAGGTGTAGGAAAATCAACGATGACAAAGGCGCTAGCACAAGCGTTAAATTTCCGTACATCATTTGAAAAAGTAGATACCAATCCGTACCTAGATAAGTTTTATGACGACTTTGAAAAATGGAGCTTCCATTTACAAGTCTATTTTCTAGCAGAACGTTTTAAAGAACAGAAGCGTATTTTCGAATATGGTGGGGGCTTTGTGCAAGATCGTTCTATTTATGAAGATACAGGGATTTTTGCCAAAATGCATTATGATAAAGGAACAATGAGTCCAACTGATTATGAAACGTATCGTAATTTATTTGATGCGATGGTGATGACACCGTATTTCCCGCACCCCGATTTATTAGTTTATTTAGAGGGACCGATTGATGATGTCATTGGACGTATTCAAGAGCGTGGTCGTGAGATGGAACAGCAAACACCAAATGATTATTGGATTGAAATGCATGAGCGTTACGAAAATTGGATAAATAATTTTAATTCATGCCCTGTCCTACGTTTAGATATTAATGATTATGATTTATTAAAAAATCCAGACGCAATTGAATCAATTGTCAGCCGCATAAGTCATATGCTAAAGCAAACAAGTCATTTACGTAA
>LAHS01002843.1_pt1 | contig 10591 bp, 10 predicted proteins | sample 329651 | NCBI WGS metagenome assembly LAHS01 (sample SAMN03275699, study PRJNA271635) | activated sludge metagenome | isolation source: sample C-1 Sludge from hydrolytic chamber (first chamber) of Anaerobic... | reverse complement strand
AGAAGAAAACAAATTTATTAACATCCTTATAGGTGGAGGTGAAGAGATTGATTGATAGTTTATTATTTATACTTGAAGATGTATGTATTGTTGCATCAAGTATTATACTTTTATTAAATCTAAAATTAGGACTAAAAATATATCAAGATTGCCATTACAAATACCTTGAAATGTTAGGTGCAATTAAACGCTTATATATAAAATTTTACTTATTAATCATTCTAATTCCATTCATCTTTATTTTGGATCTATGGTATGTTAGATTAATTTATTTAGTGTATTTAGTTGTAATTTACTTAAAGCTTAAAAGATTCAAATTTATTACAAAACTTAAATTTACTTCTCGTATTATTCGTCAGTGTATCTTTAGTGTTGTGTTTTTAACTATATTAGGTACGCTTCTTATGATGTTTGTAAAACTGAATAGTTTAATAAGTTTACTAGCCTTATTTATTGTGGCTTCTCCAGTTCTTACCTTTATAATTGGGGTCTTAGTTTATCCAATTGAAGCTTTAGTTAGAAATAATTATAAATTACAAGCTAAAAGAAAATTAAAAAAATATAAACCAACTGTAATTGGTATTACTGGAAGCTGTGGTAAAACAAGTATTAAAAATATCGTATTTGATTTAATTAATAATGATGTTATGGCGTATATGTCAAAGAAAAGCTATAATACAGTAAACGGCTTAAGTATGACAATTAATGATTATGTTAGTAAAGAAGATTTGATTTTGGTTCTTGAAATGGGAGCAACAAAAACAAATGATATATCTGAACTTGTTAAGTTTACTCATCCAGAAGTAGGAATAGTTTCTGAAATTGCTTATCAACATATGAATACCTTTAAATCAATTGAAGAAATTGTGAAAGAAAAAATGAAATTAATTGAAGGCCTTACTGGTAGAAAAATAGCCATTTTAAATTATGATAATGAGTACATAAGAAATTATCATATTAAAAATGATTGCAAACTTATAACAATAGGGTCAAGTAAGACATATACTTATTATGCAACTAATATTTCGCATAGCCTAGATGGATTAGAGTTTGATGTAAATGGTAAAGTAAGTTTTAGAGTTAAAACAAAACTTGTAGGTTTACATCATGTAAACAATATTTTACTAAGTATTGCTTGTGCCTTAGAATTTGGCGTTAAAACCGAGTCAATTAAAGAGCGATTAATTACTCTTGAATACATTAAAAATAGATTAGAAGTGAAATTTAACGGCAATATTACGATAATTGATGATAGTTATAATTCTAATCATCAAGGATTCTTAAATGCTTTAGATATTTTGAGTTTTGCGAAGACAAAAAAGTATTTAATTACTCCGGGTATTGTTGATGCTGGAAAACTTACAAAACAACTAAACTATTCATTAGGAAATAAGATCAAAGAGGTTTGTGATGAGGTTATTCTAATAAATAATCCATCAAGTGTTTATATCCATAATGGTTTGATTGACTTAGGATATGAAAATATAAAAGTTGTTGATAGTTATAAGGAAGCTATAAAGCTTATTAATCATGGTTGTGTATTAATCGAAAATGATTTGCCTGATAAGTATTTTATTTAAGGAGGAAAAATGTTAACTATAGGGGTTGTGTTTGGCGGATGTAGCGTTGAACATGAGATTTCTATTCTTTCTGCACTCCAAGTTATGGCCTCAATTGATAAAGCAAAATACAAAGTTATTCCCATCTATCTTACAAAAAACAATACATTTACAGTCGGAAAGAATTTCGATAAACTAGAGACCTTTGAGAAAGGTCCAAAAACAAAAGCAGTTACTTTTTCAAAAGATACCATAAGTAGGCCTTTTTATAAAAAGAAACTTGATTGTGTAATTTCCTGTGTTCATGGGAAAGGTGTTGAAGGCGGAGAGTTGGCTGGATTTTTTGAAATAAATAATATACCATATACTTCAATTGGCGTATTAGGTGCTTCTTTAGGTCAAGATAAAATTTTATTTAAAGATGTGTTAAAAGCTCATAATGTTGATGTAGTTCCCTATTATGGTTTTAGTCTTCATCAATGGAAAAATGAAAAAGAGACAGTTTTAGAAAATATTGATAAATTACAATATCCTTTAATTATTAAAGCCTCAAGCCTAGGAAGCAGTATTGGTATAAACAGAGTTAAGACTAAGGATGAATTAGAAAATGCAATTATTGGTGTCTTAAAATACGATGATAGAGTATTAGTCGAAGAAATGATTGAAGATTTTACCGAATATAATTGTAGTATAATTGGACTCGATACTTTAAGTTTAATTGAAGAAGTAACAACAGAAAATGATATATTAACATTTAGTGATAAATATGAAGGAACGCTAAAAGCAAAGCGTGTAATTCCAGCAAAGATTTCAAGTTTACTTGAAGAGAAAATATATGAATTAACAAAGTTAATTGCTAACTTAATTAATAATAAAGGTGTTATTAGAATTGACTATTTGTTTGATATAATTAACGAGGCCTTGTATGTTAATGAAGTAAATACTATTCCTGGTAGCTTTGCTTATTATCTATATGAAGGTAAAGGAATATATTTTGATGATCTAATTGATAGTTTAATAAAAGAAGCTATTAAAGTTCACCATTTTAAAAACCAACTTATTAATACCTTCACTTCGAATGTACTAAATATGAAAGGTATTAAAAAATAAAAACACAACAAAATAGTCTTATTGGACTATTTTTTTGTATACATATTTAACTTAAGTTTAAATAAAGAATTAGTAAGTATAATATATTTTGTGAAAACGTTGAAAATTATGGAAAAGAAGTATATAATATCCTATGAGGAGAAATAAATATGATTAATTACATCTTAAATTGTTTGAATAATTATAATATTAATTTAGAAGGTAAAAAGGTTGTTGTTGGTGTTTCCACTGGAGTAGATTCGATGACTTTATTACATGGTTTAGAAAGACTACCATTTAAAGTTAATATTATCGTTTGTCATGTAAACCATGGAAAAAGAGAACAATCAACTGTAGAAGAAACGTTTATTAGAAATTATTGTAATGAACATCATCATAAACTATATTGTTTGAATTTAACTAAACATAATTTTTCAAATCACAATTTTCAAGAAGAAGCTAGACTTTTAAGGCAAAAATTTTTTTATGAAGTTATGGATAAAGAAGAAGCAAATACCCTACTTCTTGCTCATCATTTAAATGATGATATTGAAACGATGCTTATGCGCATGATTAGAGGAAGTAATCTTAAGGGTTATAGTGGAATTGATGAATTTAGTAAAAATGATAATAAAATTATTTTAAGACCATTTTTAAAAGTCTTAAAAAAAGAAATACTAGAATATGCGAAAGCAAATAAAATAGTATATTATGATGATTATACAAACTTTGAAGATATATATACTAGAAATAAGATTAGAAATAATGTTGTGAAGGAATTATTCAAAGTAAATGATAATGTTCATTTAAAGTTTATGGAATTTAAGAATACTATAAATGAAGCAAGTATTATTGTTAATGAAAAAAGAGATGAATTTATAAATAATAAAGTTTTAATTAGTAAAGAAAGTATTTCATTTAAAAAAGATGATTTTTTAAGTAATAATGAGTTTTTGGAGCATGAAATTCTTTTTGAATTGCTAAAAGAATATAAATTTAGTAAACAAAATATATCAGAACTAATAAAACTTGTGAAAAGTGATAAGCAAAATATAAAAACAATTTATAAAAATATAACTTTCGTTAAAGAATATAATGATATCATAATTTACTTTTATGAATTAAAAAAAGAAGATATTAATATAGTTATAGATGGTGTTGGTGTATATCCTGTCAATGAAAAGTATGAAATAGTGGTTACCAAAAAAAATAACAATTTATTAACAACTTTAAATAAATTATGGTATAATAGTAATATGTTACCAATCGTGATTAGATCAAGAAAAGATGGTGACAAAATTTCTTTAGAGTGCGGAACCAAGAAGGTCAAGAAATTGCTTATTGATGAAAAAGTTGGAATTTTAAAACGTGAAGAAGTCTTACTTATTGAAAAGGAAGATGAAGTTCTAGCAGTTTTAGGATATGGCAAGAGTATTAAATTAAAAGCTCTAAAGGATTGTGATCTTATAATCGAATTAAAGGAGAAACAAAATGACTATTCATCCATGCATTGAGGAAATACTATTAACACATGAAGACATTGTTAATGTATGTAAAGAACTTGGTAAAAGAATTACTAAGGATTATGAAGGCAAGACTCCAATATTAATTGGGCTATTAAAAGGTGCAATACCGTTTTTAGCGGAATTAATTAAACATATCGAATGTGATATTGAACTTGAATTTCTTGATGTTTCAAGTTATCAAGGAGTTAATTCAACAGGCGAATTAAGAGTTTTAAAAGATATTAATACTGATGTAAAAAACAGACATTTATTGCTAGTTGATGATATTATAGATACTGGACTAACTTTAAGTGAAGTTATAAAAATGATGAAAACAAGAGAGGCAGCTTCAGTTCAAACAGTAACTTTAGTTGACAAACCAGAAGGAAGAAAAATTAAGGGAGTAGAACCAAAATATGTTGGTACAAACATACCGAACCGCTTTGTGGTTGGGTTTGGTTTAGACTATAATGAAATCTATCGTAATCTTCCATATATTGGTGTTCTCAAAAAGAGTGTTTACGAGAAATAAAGGAGGAAAACATGGCGCAAAGTCCGCAACAAAGACCTAAATCGTTTAATAGACGCGATATAGGGTTAATAGTAATAATTATGGTTGTAATTGTTGGATTAGTTTTACTAATCTCAAGAAATGCAAACAAACCCGATGAATGGAGTGCTAGTGATTTCATTGAGCACTTGGAAAATAAAGATATTACTAAAATCACAATTACCCCAGCTGGTAGTGGAGCTAATTCATCAATTTATAACATTACTGGTGAATATAAACTAAATAGTGATACAAAAACTTTTATAACTAGAATTGATAACTATTTAACTTATGAAAAAATGTGGGATATTAGGGATGTGCTTCAAGCAGATGATCCTAATTATGTATTACAGATTGAACTTAAAGAATTAAATGAAGTTGATGTATTGGGATTAATTGTTTCAATTGGAATTCCAATCGCCTTAATTGTTTTTCTTGTAATTATATTTAGAAATTCAAGTGGTGGAAATTCAAAAGCATTTGATTTCGCAAAGAGTCGTGCAAAACTTAATAGACAATCAACAACAACTTTTAAAGATGTTGCTGGTGCTGATGAAGAAAAAGAAGAGATGCAAGAAATCATTGATTTCTTAAAATATCCTAAGAAGTATTTTGAAATTGGAGCAAGAATTCCTAAAGGTATTCTTTTAGTGGGTCCTCCAGGAACAGGTAAAACTTTAATGGCTAGAGCTGTAGCAGGTGAAGCAAAAGTTCCATTCTATTCAATTTCAGGTTCTGACTTCGTTGAAATGTTCGTTGGTGTTGGTGCAAGCCGTGTACGTGATATGTTCAAGGTTGCAAAACAAACAGCTCCATGTATTGTCTTTATTGATGAAATTGATGCTGTAGGTCGTCAACGTGGTGCAGGCCTTGGTGGTGGACATGATGAAAGAGAACAAACACTAAATCAATTACTTGTTGAAATGGATGGATTTGGAGATAACTCTGGAGTTATCATTATGGCTGCAACAAATAGACCCGATGTACTTGACCCTGCCTTACTTCGTCCAGGTAGATTTGATAGACAAATTACAATGTCTAATCCGGATGTTAAAGGAAGAACAGAAATACTTCAAGTTCATGCAAGAAATAAAAAGATTTCACCAAAAGTTAACTTGGAAGATATATCAAAAAGAACACCTGGATTTAGTGGTGCTGATCTTGAAAACTTACTTAATGAAGCAGCCCTACTTGCAGCAAGAGAAAATCGTAAAGAAATTAAAATTTATGATATTGATGAAGCTATAGATAGAGTATTAATGGGTCCTGCAAAAAGAAGTAGAAAGTATTCGCAAGAAGAAAAGCGAATGGTTTCATTCCATGAAGCTGGCCATGCTATTTTAGGTATAAAACTTGATAATGCTGAAATTGTTCAAAAGGTTACTATTGTACCACGTGGTCAAGCGGGTGGATATGCAATGATGACTCCTGAAGAAGAAAGATTCTTACAAACTAAAACTGGTTTACTAGATACAATTACAGGTTTACTTGGTGGACGTATTGCTGAAGAATTAATGATTGGCGAAATTACAACTGGAGCACATAACGACTTCCAAAAAGCAACTGCTATTGCTAGAGCAATGGTAGCTGAATATGGTATGAGTAAACTTGGTCCAATTCAATATGAACGTCAATCAGGTTCAGTATTCTTAGGTCGTGATTATATGACTGATAAGAATTTCTCTGATCAAGTTGCTTTAGAAATTGACCATGAAGTAAGATCTATTGTAAATCAATGTTATGAACGTGGAAAACAAGTTTTAATCGAAAATAAAGAAATTTTAATTATTGTTGCTGAACATTTAATGGAAATTGAAACATTAACTAAAGAAGATATTTATGAACTTGTTGAAACTAACAAACTTGGTTGGTGGGAAAGAAAGAAAGCAAAAACTGAAGCTGAAAAAATAGCAAAAGAAAAAGAAGATGAACTTCAAGAAATATACAAGAAGCAACTTCAAGCTATGGAAGAAGCAAAGAAAAAAACTGACGAAACTAACCCAAGTGTAGAAGATAAAGATAATGAGACTAGATAAATTCTTAAAAGTATCGAGGATTATTAAAAGAAGAACAGTTGCAAGTGAAGCTGCAAAAGATGATAAAATTCTAGTGAATGGTCGCCTTGCAAAACCTTCATATATTCTAAAAGTCGGAGATATTATTACTATCAACTATTTTAAAAAAATAGTTGAAGTTAAAGTTAATAAATTAGTTGCATCAACTAAAAAAGAAGATGCTGAAGAAATGTTTGAAATTATAAATATTATTGAAAATAAGGCAGTTGAGTAATTTCAACTGCTCTTAAAATATAAAGGAGATACTATGAATAAAGGGTTAAAGATAGCTATTATAGGTTCAGGTAGTACTTATACTCCTGAAATAATTGAAGGATTTATCAATAAAAAAGATACATTACCACTTAGAGAATTATATTTAATGGATATAGATGAAAGAAAGTTAAATGTAGTTGGATCTCTTTGCAAGAGAATGGTTGAGTTTGCTAAACTTGATTGTAAAGTAGTTTTAACTCAAGATTTAGATGAAAGTTTAAAGGGTGCTGATTTTGTTATGGCACAAATTCGCGTTGGCAAACTTCCTGCACGTGTATTAGACGAAAGAATTCCTTTAAAATATGGTCTTATAGGTCAAGAAACAAATGGTATTGGTGGATTCTTTAAAGGCTTAAGAACAATTCCTGTAATTATGAATATTACAAAAAGAATGGAAGAGTTATGCCCTGATGCTTGGTTAATAAATTTCTCTAATCCTAGTGGAATGATAGCTGAGGCGGTTTTAAACAACTCAAAAATTAAAATGATGGGTTTATGTAATGTTCCAATCAATATGATTGATTCACTAAAGAAACGCTTAGATTTAAAAGATGCTGAAGTTGAATATGTTGGACTTAACCACTTAAGCTGGATTACTTCAATTACTGCTAATGGTAAAGACTACTTACAAACAGCAATTAAAGAAGGAATAAATTCAGAAGCTATGAAAAATATACCTGCAAGTGGATTTACTCCTGAATTAATTAAAACAGTTGGAGCAATTCCTTCTTCATACTTAGAATACTATTATTATAAAGATCATAAGCTTGAAAATGCTAAAAACGTGGAAAAGTGTCGTGGCGAAGTATGTATGGATATTGAAGAAAAACTATTAGAGATTTATTCAAATAGTGAAATTCATTCAAAACCAGAATTATTAAGTAAACGTGGTGGATCACGTTATTCAGAAGTTGCAATTAACTTGGTTGATTCAATTTATAATGATCGTGGTGATATTCAAGTTGTTAATATTTTAAATAATGGAGCAATTGATTTTATGGCCGATACTGATGCTATTGAAATTTGCGCTCGTATTGATAAATTTGGCGCAACACCAATTAAAGCAAAGTTTAAAAACGAACATATTAAAGAATATATGTTAATGATGAAAGCATATGAAAAACATGCAGTTAATGCAGCTTTAAATGGTGATATTGATGAAGCAATGCGTGCATTATTAATAAATCCATTAGCTGGAGATTATAAGAGTTTTTATCCATGTTTCATGGAATTATTAGAAGCTCATAAAACATATTTACCTCAATTCTTTAAAGGAGAGTAAGCATGGCTTATATTTTGGGAGTAGATGGGGGAAATACCAAAACAGATTATTTCTTGTTTGATAGTGATGCTAATTTTATCGATTTCTATCGTGGTGGAACTTGTTCACATGAAGCCTTAAAAGATAGTTTTGAAGGAAGCTATCGAGTAATGAAATCAGTTCTAGATGAATTTTTAGGAAGAAATAACATAACACCAGCAGATATTCAAGCTAGTGTTTATGGCTTAGCGGGGGTTGATACTCCTAATCAAAAACAAAAGTTAGAAGAAGTTATTACTAGACTTGGTTTCAGTAACTTTAGAGTCGTTAATGATTCATTTTTAGGAATTAAAGCTGGAACTCCAAATGGAGTTGGAGTTTGCTCGATAAATGGAACAGGAACTTCAAGTGGCGGAATCGATGAAGAGGGAAATTATTTGCAAGTTGGTGGAATTGGTGCTATATCTGGAGATGAAGCTGGTGGATACCATTTATCAAGGCAAGCCGTAAGAGCTTGTTTTGATGAATCTTATAGATTTGGAAAACCTACTTCACTTACACCAATTGTGTATAACTTATTAGGAGTAACTGATAAATATTATTTGATGGAAAAGATAAGTGATTATTACTTAACTCGTAAAGTTGATTATACTACTCTTACTATTGCTTGCTTTGAAGAAGCAAACAAAGGGGATGAAGTAGCAATCGAAATCTTAAAGAAAACAGCCGAAAATTTGGCGCGTAGTGCTGGTGGAGTCGTTGTTAATCTTAAGTTTTTAGACCCTGTTCAAATCGTTTTAGCGGGAAGTGTATGGGTTAAGGGTTCTTGCCCTATAATGGTTGAAGAGTTTAAGAAGTTGATTAATGCTTTCACAAAAAGAAACTGCGAAATCAATGTTTTAACTGTTCCACCTGCAACCGGAGCAATTATCTGGGCACAAGAATTATATTTAGGCAAATTTCCTGATTTAGTTACTAGGAATAAGATTATTCAAAGAGTAGAAGAACAATTAAACAATATAAAATAAGTCTGATGAAAATCAGACTTTTCTTTTGAATAAATTTATGATAAAATACTTGCAAGTGGAGGACTGTATGAGAAAGAATTTACTTCAATCGCTTATAATTCAGTTAATTAGTTTTTTTATGTTGTTTGTGGGGATAATTATAACTTATTTTATAAAGAAAGATATAGAATTTTATTTAATAGTTAGTGGTATAATTTTTGTTTTGGACTTAATATTATTTGCAAAACTTGCGGATACTAAATATGTTAGTATTTGTACTGTAATTGCATTATTTGCAACTGGAGTTGCAATTGGGTCTTTTGTAAGTGAATACTCAACTGATATAGCCCTATTATTAAAAGTATTTATTATAGCAATATCAACAATTGGTTTAATTCATTTATTTTTAATATTAGTAAAATACAAAATCTTTATGATGTTTTTAAATTTATCTGGTATTTTAATTGGGACGATAATAAGTTTTACATTATTTAAGAATGATTTTTATAAAATTCTATCATTTGTTTTAATAAATGTGTTTTGTATTGAAATAGGGCTTTTAATATTTTTATATGCAAAAGATAGTCTAGAAGCATGTTTAACTGGTGGTGCTCTTTGGGCATTTATCATTGTATTTATTATCATAATTATTGTAATTAGTGAAGGTGATGCTCTAAGTGGTATTGATGGACTTGGTGGCGGAGGAAAAAAGAGGAATAAAGGAAAATGAATATTATATTAGGATCAAAATCTCCAAGAAGAAAAGAATTATTAAGTTTATTAGGACTTAAATTTGAAATTGTAGTAAGTGATGTAGATGAAGAAGTAGAATATACAAACTATGTTGAAATGGTTGAAAAAATAGCTCAAAAGAAAGCTGATTTTCTTTTAAAAAATCATCAGGATTCCTTAGTAATATGTGCTGATACAATTGTTATTTGTAATGATATGGTTTTAGGTAAACCAAAAGATAAACAAGACGCAAGAAGAATGATTTCAATGCTTTCAGATAATGTACATGAAGTATATACTGCAGTTAACTTAACTTCAAAAAGTAGAAAGGTTAATTTTGTTGAAAAAACTAAAGTTTTTGTATCAAATTTAACAGATGATGAAATAGAAGAGTATATAAATACTGATGAACCATACGATAAAGCTGGAGCATATGGTATTCAAGGTATATTTGCAAAGTTTATATATAAAATTGAAGGTGACTATTATAATGTAATGGGTCTTCCAGTTAGCCGTTTATATCATGAATTAAAAGCATATATAAGCTAATTAACCCTC
>LAHS01000996.1_pt1 | contig 10599 bp, 10 predicted proteins | sample 329651 | NCBI WGS metagenome assembly LAHS01 (sample SAMN03275699, study PRJNA271635) | activated sludge metagenome | isolation source: sample C-1 Sludge from hydrolytic chamber (first chamber) of Anaerobic... | reverse complement strand
TAACGTCAAAGGATCCTTCTGGCTTATTGGCACCAGCCCGTCGTAGGGTGGCCATTTGACAGGCGCCTTTGACCGAGAGCAGCACCGTCAACGGAATTCGTCGTAGGGTGGCCCTTTGGCTGCCAAAGGGCGTTGGCACCTTTGGCAGGCGTGGCAGGCGAGCACCTTTGGCAGGCGCTAGGACCGGGCGGGGAGCTCGACGGTCGCCTGCGCCAGCACGTGACCGCGCATCGCATGGAGGAGCTCGTTCATCCAGAAGCCCTCGGCGAGACGGACCTTCTCGTCCAGGGCGTAGACGGTGAGCGTGTAGTCATGCGTCTTGTCGGGCGGCTGTGGACCGTTGTAACGGTTGATGACCAGCGGGTCGGTACTTCTCGCCAGGCGCGAGGCGGACGAGTTCCGGCCCTGCACCATTCCGAGTGCCTGACGGTTGGAGGCGTCCTCGGGCACGGTGAGCCTCCCGGACTTCACCAGACTCCCGTCGATTCCGCACGCGCACCAATGCACCCAGGGGAAGCCGCACACGGGGATGGCGTCGAAGTCGACGATGGTGAGCGCGAGCGATGCCGTCCCGGCGGGCACGTCCGTCACCTCGAAGGGAAACGAGCACGTGGGCACGCCCGCGTGGAGGTGCGCACGATCCGTGTGCTTGGCATAGCGATCGGGGAGGAAGCCCCTCTCGTCCAACGTGACCTCGATGTCCATGGATGCCTCCCAGGCTCTCGTCCGTTCGTTCGAGGATAGTGTAGTACCCTCCGTTCCGCTGGGATACTATGGGTGGAGCCGCAGGGGGCGGTGACCGAATCGCGTGAGGGGGATGCTCGTGACTGCCGTGGTGGTGCTCTTCGTGCTCGTGGTCGCGGTGCTCGTCGTCGACGCGATCGGGTATGCGCTCTACAGTCGGCAGCCCGCGACCAGCGATTCGTTCCTCGTCCGCTCGCCCATTCGCTATGCCTGGCTCGGCGCCGTCGGGCTCGCCGTCTCGGTGTCGATGCTCCTCACGGACCACTCCTTCTGGGCGATGGACTACTTCATCATGGCCCTTCTCGCCGTCTCGCTCGTCCTGTCGGCACTCTCGCTGCCAGGACTGTGGGAGTTGCGCGTCGAGGGGGACGAGCTTGCGCAGAAGGGTCTTCTCGGGGGCGCGCGCAGCGTGTCGAAGCGTGACATCAGTCACGTCGAGCTCAGCAGGAGGCACGCGATCTACCATATCTACCAGCGCGGCGAGAAGAAGCCCGTCATCAGCGTCAACGGGCGCTGCGTCGGCATTCTCGCCTTCAGCGCATGGCTCGAGCACTCGGGCATCAAGGTAACCGCCATCTAGCCGCACGAATCGCATACCGGGGGCTCTTCCCCGGCAGCCAGTTCAGGAAGAAAGGGACGGGACATGATAAGGGAACTCACGAAGGACCGGGACGTCCTCACCACGAAGTGCGCTCGCGCGACTGCAGCCGACGCCGAGGTGGCGCAGGATCTGCTCGACACGCTTGCCTCCATCGACGACTGCGGCTGCCTCGCGGCGAACCAGATCGGCGTGACCAAGTCGATCATCGCCTACAAGGACGACAAGGACGAGATGCACGTGATGTACAACCCGCGCATCATGATGGGGCTCGGTGCGTCCAAGGTCGTCGAGGGCTGCCTCACCTACGACGAGGAGTCGACCGTCGTGCGCTACGCCAAGGTCAAGGTCGCCTACGAGAGTCTGGTCGACGGCGAGCTCAAGTCAAAGAGGGCGGACCTTACCGGATGGGTCGGCAAAATGGTTCAACACATGATTGATCATTGCAACGGGAGGCTCGTCTAGTAGAGCCTCGTTTGCCGGGCGTGCGGCCGCGCATAACGCCGTATATAAACATGTCTGTCGTGTTTCGAGATGATTACCATCTGCCGTCAAAAAGCTACCGCTCGCTTCGGGGCCCCGCAAGGGGTCCCTTTTAGTTAGATTTTAAATGCATAGCAGCTAGAACCATGTGCAGGTTGCATAGTACAAAGGACCTAGCGCACATTGCACACCTCTGGAACGCCCGTGTGCAAATTGCTCTCCCAGCCACAATTTATCCCCCATACACTTCCCTCAGCAAAGCGCGGAGATTCGCCTCTCCCGGAGAGGGCCCTTGTTGAGACGGACCTCGCGCGCAGACTTGTGCGTTTGCGCATGGAAGACCTTTCGATGAGGGGAGGTCACCTTACTTCGTGCGTGTTCCATGCGCGGTTCTTCCCGTTCTATTAGAGGAGGTAGAAAGTGGACAAGCAGGAAAAGATCAACGAGATCCTTGAGAACAGGGACAAGTTCCGCTCTCTGGATGTCACGGTGCTCGAGGACTACACCGAGGAGCCCATTCCGGATCCATCGCCTCGCTTTACCAAGCTCATGGACATCTACTACGTCATGAAGAACACCATCGACATGGAGTACCCGTACTGGTACAACCGCTCGTGGTGGCAGAACGAGGGAGACCTTCCCGAGATTCGTCGTGCCAAGGCTGAGGCATACGCCCTTGAGCACATGACCCCGACCATCTGGCCGCAGGAGCTCCTCGTCATGAACAAGACGAAGAACTGGCGTGGCGCCTTCTGCTTCCCCTGGGTCGACGCATCGTTCTTCAACGCCCAGGCAGAGGCTCTCCTCGCCCAGGCGGACGCCCCCGCGCTCGCAGAGGCCGACAAGATGTCCGTCGTCGGCGCCGGCGGCGGCAACGTCACAAAGTCCTTCGGCAACGTCGTCTCCATCGCCCAGAAGTTCGGTCTCCGCAAGGAGGAGATCCCCGTCCTGGTCAAGGTCGCCCGCTACTGGAACAACTGTTCCGTCGAGGTCAAGACCCAGGAGTACTCTGAGCTCATCCCCGAGTACTACAAGTACAAGGCCTATCGCGACACCGTCCTCGTCATGTTCGACTCCTGGGCAATCCCCCAGGGCCGCGAGGTCATGAACTACTACCTGCCGCTCGAGTACGGCTTCGACAAGCTCCTCGAGCTCTGCGACGAGAAGATCGCCGAGGACCTCGGCCACGTCGAGCACAACGACTGCCTGCTCGGCATGAGCCATGGCTACTACTACATCGCCATGAAGGAAATGATCAAGGGCCTGATCCAGTGGGCAGAGAACTACGCCAAGAAGGCCAAGTTCCTCGCCTCCATCGAAGCCGACCCGCTGCAGAAGAAGGACTATGAGGACATCGCGGTCGTGATGCACAACATCGCGCACAAGCAGCCGTCGTCCTTCCGTGAGGCTCTCCAGCTTACGCTGCTCCTCCACTATGCCGAGGTCAACGAGGATCCCCAGTCCGGCCAGTCCATCGGTCGTCTCGGCCAGATTCTCCAGCCGTTCTATGCCAAGGATCTCCGCGAGGGCAAGATCACCGAGGAAGAGGCCATCGAGCTCATCGAGCTCTACCGCATCAAGATCACCTCGATCGAGTGCTTCGCGTCCTCCGGCGTCACCGGCGGCGTCCTCTCCGGCAACACGTTCAACAACCTCGGCGTCGGCGGCCTGAACCATGACGGCCTCTCCGCGGTCACCCCGCTCGAGTACGTCATCGTCGAGGCATCCTCGCGCGCCAAGACTACGCAGCCCACGATTTCCGTGCTCTATGACGAGAAGCTCCCCGAGGACTTCCTGCTCAAGTGCGCTCGCTGCACCAAGCTCGGCATCGGCTTCCCGGCGTTCATGAACAACCAGACCGGCATGAACTTCATGCTTCGCCACTACGGCGAAGAGGGCATGAACATCGACGATGCCCGCGCCTGGATGCTCGGCGGCTGCCTCGAGTCCGCCCCCTGCTGCTTCCAGCCGCTGCACTACGACGGCAAGACCACCTGGATCCCCGGCGGCGCAGGCCCGACCTCAGGCACCGGCGTCCACTTCACCGGCCTTCCCAAGGTGCTCGAGCTCGTCCTCACGAACGGCGTCGACAAGCGCACGGGCATCAAGGTCTTCGAGCCGCACGGCCACAAGCTCGACACCTTCGAGGATCTCTGGGATGCCTGGACCATGTATCTCCGTGAGTGCATCGAGGTCTCCCTCAAGGTCAACAACATCCAGATGGACATCTGGGGCAAGATTAACCCGCCGGTCTTCACGTCGCTCCTCAAGCCTGACTGCTTCACCAAGGGCCAGATCCTGACGAGCATGGGCGGCCGCTACATGGGCGTCCACAACTTCGAATCCTGCGGCACCGTCACCTTCGTCAACGCGATGACCTCCATCCGCAAGAACGTGTACGACGACAAGAAGTACACGCTCGCCGAGATGACCGACGCAATGCTCAACAACTTCGGCTTCAAGACCGCCTTCGAGACCGGCGTCTTCTCGCCCGATCACCGCGAGGCCACCGAGCTCGCCCCGAAGTACGAGAAGATCTTCTACGACTGCGTCAACGCCCCCAAGTTCGGCAACGCAGACAAGTACGCCGACCAGCAGATGGTTGACTACGAGGATCGCATGACGCCGTGGATCTACGGCCTGCAGAACTGCTACGGCAAGGATTACTACATGTGCCAGATCTCCGTCTCCACGCACGGCCCGCAGGGTGCCATCACTCTGGCCGACGCGGGTGGCCGCCTCGCTGGCACCACGTACTCCGACGGTTCCGTCTCCGCTGCTGCCGCGACTGACAAGAACGGCGTCTACGCCGTCTTCGAGTCTGCCACGTGCTATGACCACTCCCGCAACCAGAACGCCCAGATGAACGTCAAGATTCACCCGAGCGCGGTCAAGGGCGCCAACGGCACGCGCAAGCTCCTCGACGTCATCCGTGCCTACATGCGCAAGGGCGGCTTCCACGTCCAGTTCAACATCACGAGCTCCAAGACGCTCCGTTCCGCTCAGGCCAAGCCCGAGGACTACCGCGACCTCATGGTTCGTGTCGCTGGCTTCACCCAGTACTGGTGCGAGATCGGCAAGCCCATCCAGGACGAGGTCATCTACCGCACCGAGTACGACCAGTAAGTAGGACCGGACTCTTCTCAGGATCCCTTCAAACGATTGGTTGGTGAACGAGACATGAAGCATTATGAGTGCAGGAACTACCTCTCGCTGGACTGCGAGAAGGGCATGTGCGCCATCGACAAGGTGCTGGTCCCCATGGACGGCGAGGGCTCCGATGCTTGCCCGCGCTTCACGGACGGCTTCCTCTGCAAGTTCTGCAAGAACTTCGCGAACGCTGACGAGCACGGCATCGGCACGTGCAGCGGCTTCGAGAAGAAGGACTGGGCATACGCGGACTGCGGTGCTTTCACCTGCGAGAACTTCATTCGCCAGTAAGTAGCATCCATGGGCTGCCGGTCGCTTTGCGGCCGGCAGCCAGGCCCTCTGACACGATAGGGTCACTCGCGAGTCAATCCGATTGACCTGCCCGTCCCCTTGGGGACGCCCAGATGTCGTGACAGAGGGCCGTATTCGTATGAACGTCCAGTGATGTGACACGAGGGGATTTCCCATGAGTGAGACGCCCAAGGGCATGATTTTCGATATTCAGAGCTTCTCGGTTCACGATGGCCCCGGCTGCAGGACGAACGTCTTCTTGGATGGTTGCCCGCTCAAGTGCCGCTGGTGTGCCAACCCCGAATCTCAGCGCCCCAAGAAGCAGCTCATGTTCGCCGACAAGACCTGCAAGTGGGATCAGGGCTGCAGGGCGTGTCGTTCCGCCTGCCCCTACGGTTCCCTCTCCATGAACGAGGAGCATGCGCCTGAGTTCGACTGGAAGATCTGCGCGGCCTGCGAGACCATCGAGTGCTCAAAGACCTGCGCCGCAGGTGCGCTCAAGCAGCCCGTGCGAGAGATGACCGTCGACGAGCTCATCGCCGTTCTCCTCCGCGATCACAACAACTGGGGTTCCAAGGGCGGTGTCACCTTCACGGGTGGCGAACCGCTCATGCAGTATGACTTTCTTCTTGCGGTTCTCAAGGAATGCCGCAAGAACTGGATTCACACCGCGATCGAGACCTCCGGGTTCATCTCCACGGAGAAGTTCCTCAAGGTGTTCAGCCTGCTCGACTTCGCCTTCGTTGACGTCAAGAACATGGACGACGAAGCCCACAAGTGGGGTACCGGCGTCTCCAACAGGCAGACCCTCCAGAACATCTCCGCGCTCGCGAACTCCAACTGGCGGGGGCGGCTCGTACTCCGCATCCCCACGATCCACGGGTTCAACGACTCCGACGAGAACGCCCACGAGGTCATCGATTTCATGAACGAGAACGGGCTCTACGAGATCAACCTGCTCAAGTTCCACCGTCTCGGACAGACGAAGTGGGAGCAGCTCGGTCTCGAGTATGAGTACGCCCACAAGGGTGACATGACGGACGAGCGCATGAGCGAGCTCCAGGACCTCTACCTCGACGCCAACATCGCCTGCTATGTCGGTGACAACACCCCGTTCTAGGAAATCCGCGCGTGCACTGCTCTCACGTCAAGGGAAGGGACCCATAGATGCTGTTCGATCCGATTACCTTTGCATCCTCGGTTAACGAGCTGACGACCTCCGGCAACCGCGAAGGACTCGAGGACTACCTGCTTGACGAGATCGTCCGCCTGCGCGAGGGCGGCGTCATCACCTCCGGTGCCTTCGCGTGCTGTGGTAAAAGCGCGGAGGAGCTCCAGGATGAGGACGCCGATTTTCAGCGCAATCGCTTCCAGGGTCTGATCATGTGCGCGAGCGAGCTTGCCAATCTCTACCGAAACAGCTCGGAGTGGGACAAGTGCTTCGGCATCTACGACGGTCTCAGGGGCTATGTGAAGGAGGCGGGACTTACTGGCACTCCCATGGACCAGCGCATCCTCGTCAACGAGGCCTATGCGCGCATCGACGCCCAGGACCTCGATGGTTCGGCGGCGTTGCTTGACGAGGCCGAGAAGATCACCGAAGGGGCTGAGGGAGAGGTCCTCTCGAGGCTCCATGATGCACGTGCCGTCATCCTGCGTAGCAAGGGAGACGACGTCGGTGCCGAGGAGGCGGCGAAGAAGGCCGTCGAGGCCATCGAGGCCAGCGCCTCCGACAACGTCGAATTCGTCCAGATGGTCCTCAACCACGCGGCGACGCTCGCCCAGCTCGGAAGTCCCGAGGACGCCATGGGCGCCGTGGATGAGCTTCTCTCCCCAGACTCCGAGGTCACGCTTCCTGGTGACACGTACTACCAGGCGCTCAACCTCAAGGCGATGATTCTTTACCGCTCCGGGAACCTCAAGGCAGCTGCGGACACGTTCGCCGAGCTCATCGACGAAGCGAGGGAGCAGGGCGCGCTCAAGAACCAGCTGCCGTCCATCTGCCTCAACTGTGCCCACATCTACCAGCGCGTCGGCGACGAAGAGTCGGCGACACGGTACTCGTCGATCGCGGCCGCACTCTCGAGTGACGGTCGATAGGTTTCAACTGCACAGTACGCGAAAAATGAGAAGGGATAGGTGCATTCCATGGAACAAATCTCAAAGGAGACCGCGAAGAAATACGGTACAGCTACCGTAATCGCGGCTTGGCTTGCGGTCTTCTGCCTCTTTGGCTACCGTTCCTCGTTCTCTATCATGCAAGGCTCGCTCATGAAGGGCATGGGCTGGACCTCCACGCAGGCCTCGCTCGGCTACTGCTTCATGATGACCTTCTACGCCATCACGGCGTACTTCTCTGGTAGGCTCATCGATCAGAAGGGCACGAAGCCTGCCTACACGATCGGAGCCATCTGCTGCTTCCTCGGCTTCTTCCTGACGTCGTTCATTCCCGAGGGCGCGAGCTACGCCTTCCCGCTGTACCTCCTCACCTACGGCATCTTCGCCGGCATCGGCACCGGCATGCTCTGGGTCTCCTCGACCATCTCCTGCCGCAAGTGGTACGTGGGCACTGAGTACGGCACCAAGTGGGGCCTCGCCTTCATGGGCGCCCCCATGTCCCAGCTGCTCCTCACCCTTGCCGTCTCCCCGGTCCTCAAGACCGCCGGCTGGGCCGTGGGAATGAAGATCCTGTCCGTCATCATGGCTATCTGCCTGCTCATTGCCGCCGCGATCGCAAAGCCGATGCCCGACAAGGTCGGCTGCCAGCCCTTCGGCTTTGACTCCCTGCCCAAGAAGGACGCTTCTGCCGCTCCAAAGCCCGCTCATGTGTGGACCCTCGGCGAGGCCTTCAAGACGCGTGCCCTCTGGTGCGACATCTTCGCCTTCATGTTCGCCGTCATGGGCGAGTTCCTCATCTGGTCGCAGATCGTTCGCTACTTCACCGTCGACCTCGGCTGGACCAGCGACTCCCTGTTCGGCCTCCCGCTCGCCAACCTCGTCTACATCCTCATCGGTTTCGCTGGCATCTTCACGATGCCGCTTACCGGCAAGGCATCCGACAAGCTCGTCAAGAAGATCGGCATCGAGTGCCCCGCTCGTAGGCTCATGCTCATCATCTCGCCCGCCTTCGGCATCGCCGGCGTCCTTCTCGCCCTCACGGGCAACCTGCCCATCGTCTGCGTCGGCATGGTCCTTCTCGCCGTGTACTGGGGCATCGAGCCCGGTGGCGCCGCTGGTTATGCCGGCACCGTCTTCGGCGGCGCGTCGCTCGGCAAGATCTGGGGCCTCTCCACGCTGATCATCATGGGCATCGGCCCGTCGTTCGGCACCTTCATGGGCGCCTTCCTCTTTGACAGCTTCGGCTCCTACGTCCCCGCCCTCATCTTCGGCGTCGGCGCCTACATCGTCTCGATGATCGCCGCCATCCTTCTCCCCACCAAGGTCGAGGCCTAGGAGCAGCGCGATTCGACTCGCTCGTCTCATTCCGACCACGACACGAAAGGATCGATCATGCCTGAGCATGCCATCTTCGTCCCCGCACTCTACACCCACAACGCGACCATCGACGCCCAGCACAAGGAGCTCATCAAGCGCGTCAACGACCTCTATGACGCCATCGAGAAGGGCGGGGACGCGGCTGGCGAGAAGGCCAAGGAGTCGCTCGAGTTCCTGACCCAGTACACCGTCTTCCACTTCCAAGCCGAAGAGAACCTCATGAAGACGACTGGCTATCCTCTCTTCACCGAGCACAAGAAGATTCACGACAACTTCGTCATCACGGTTCGCGGCCTTGTCGACAAGCTCGCCGAGCTGGGTCCGACCCCTGAGTTCGCCGACCTCGTCGAGAAGGAGTTCACCGCCTGGATCATCAACCACATCCAGGGGACCGACATCAAGACCATCGAGTGGATCAACAACAAGAGTGGAGATCAAATGCAGAACCTGCTCTAAGTCTCGAGGGGGGGGCTTCGCGCAGACGCTAGGAACCAACGCCCCGGAACGGCTCATCCGTTCCGGGGCGTTTTCATGTCGAAGCTTGTGCGTAGAGGGTGCGAGCGTGTCACACCGCGTGGAAAAGGCCCGCTACCTGTCAGAGTCCTGAGCCAACGCGAGCTCGGTCACGAAGCGCGAGGCCTTCTCGATTGCCACGTCCTCTCGAATTGCCACGTCCTCGCCGTTCTTGCGGAAGAACCTGTCGAGCTCGTCGTACGAGAGGGGGTAGTGCGTCCCGAGACGCTTGACCTCGGCCTGATACTCGCCATCGGTCGCTTCGAGTCCCTCTGCCTTTGCGATGCCGAGAAGAACGGCGCGTGACCCGAGCTGCTTCGCCGCCGCCTCTTCCATCTCGGCAATGAACTGGTCCTCGTTGGTTCCCATGGCCTTGTAGTAGTCCTCGAGGCTGTGAGAGTCGGCCGAGAGTCGGTCTTCCATAGCCATCGCCATGGAGATGGCGCGGTCGTGGGCGAGGGACTTGGGGATGGTCACCTTGCTGCCCTCGACGATTCGACGGACGAGGGCGGTGCAGAGCGAGTTGGCATACATCGTGTCGGCGTACTCCGCAGGGGAGTTGGAAGCCTCCTTCTTCGCGGAGGCGAAGTCGGAGTCATCGAGTCGAACCCGACGGTAGTCGCAGAGATGCACGGACGGGTTGCCCATGCCCCTGCGGCTCTTGCCCGACATCTGCTTTGCCCATGTACTGCTCGCCATGACGTTGCCTCTCTGAAATTCTCGCTAGAGCTCGTTGTTCATGTACTTGATGACCGGCGAGGCGATCTTGTTGAGACCCTTCTCGTCGATGAGGCGGATGGTGTCCGCGCTGGGGTGGGAGATGAGTCCCTGCTCCTCGAACTGGGACAGCTTGTTATAGAAGTTGCGTCTGCTCATGCGCATCGAGCCGCAGACATCCCCGGCGTTGTCCAGGTGGCAGATGCCGTCGTGTGCGTTCGTGATGAGATACTGCGCGAAGATCTGCGACCCCGAGAAGAGGTTGACCATGAGCTCGTGCTTGAACATGTCGTAGAGGCGCACGCTCACCTTGAAGTAGAAGAAGGCGGCGAACTCAGGCTTCTTCATGAGGTCATCGAACAGCTGGTTGGGAATGCTCAGCAGCTCGGAGGGTGAGCTGGTGATGCAGTTCGCATAGAAGTTCTGACCCCAGTAGTTGCTCAGATGACCCGTGAACTCATCGGGGACGTTGTTGTCCACGGCAACCGTTCGCCCCGTGTACGACGTTGCGCACACGTTGACGCTCCCCGACACAAGGTACCAGACCAGGCGCGACTCATCATAGGCTGGACAGAAGTTGACGTCATTGTCCAGGCGAATGAGTTTGC
>LAHS01004947.1_pt1 | contig 10601 bp, 8 predicted proteins | sample 329651 | NCBI WGS metagenome assembly LAHS01 (sample SAMN03275699, study PRJNA271635) | activated sludge metagenome | isolation source: sample C-1 Sludge from hydrolytic chamber (first chamber) of Anaerobic... | reverse complement strand
GCTTAGACAAGTCAGTGAAGCTGACATAGCAGCAAGATACCTTGGAGTACATGAGATTCCATGTGTAATTTGCTCCCCCATAAGACAGGATAAGCACCCTTCGTTCAGACTGTATAGTCCAGATGGTATTAAAGTGAGATATTATGATTATGCTACCAAGGATTCAGGTGGAATACTTGACCTTGTAATGAGGATGTTCAATCTTAAGTTCACCGATACTATTGGGAAGATATATGCTGAAATGACAGGTTCTGGAACTAATATTAGTGTAAAAAAGTCAGACTCACCACAGAATAATAATGTTAGGATATACGCTAGCTCACATCCTGAGTATAAAGTCAGGAGCAGAAGGAGAGCATGGCAGGACTACGACTTTGAGTATTGGGCATCTTATGGTGTCCCAAAACTCTGGTTATTACATAGCGACATCTATCCAATTTCTCATTATATTGCTACTTCAAGTACTGGTTTCTCACAGGTAGTCAAAGCTGACAAATATGCCTATACTTTCATAGAAAGAAAGGATGGCATAGTGTCTGAGAAAATCTATCAGCCGTTTAATAAAGATGGCAGAAAGTGGAGAAATTCTCATGACAAGTCAGTTTGGGACCTGTGGTCTAAACTACCCCCACAAGGAGAAATAGTAATCATTACATCATCTAGAAAGGATGCTCTTTGCATCTGGGCTAATACTCATATTCCTTCTGTAAGCCTTCAAAGTGAGACTTCGAGTATTAACCCCAAAGTGATGGATGAATTGAAGTCAAGATTCAAAAGAGTGTATGTACTTTATGATAATGACTTTAATAATGAAGTTAATAATGGAAGACTGGATGGTCAAGATGTTGCCAATGTTTTTGGAATAAAGCAAATTGAGATACCTACTGAATATAGGAGCAAGGATATATCGGATTTGTTCCATAATTATGGTGCTTCTAAAGTAAGAGAAGTTATCTCAGAGCTTGTCAAGCTATAAATGGCAACCACTTTTAGTAATAACAATATAATAGCAATTCAAATGGAAAGAACAGTAACAGTTTGGGAATCTTCTAAGCAGAAGAAAACCGTATTCACATCAAATGCAGAGACCTTAGGTGAGCTTAAGTCTGAAATGCAGGCTCATGACATCGACCTTACAGACATGAGTATCCTTGAAGGTGTATCACACACTCAGCTTCTCTCTGATGAGAGTGTTCTGCCTCATGACATCCCTTATAGGGGTGAGCGTACCAACAACCTGATGATTTACTTGACTCTTCAGAACAAGAAGGTATCTTCAGGTATTGACCGTAAGGAGATTGGTGCCTGGATTAAGGAGAACAACCTCTCAGATGCACTCTTTGCAGAGTTCCATAACAACTGGACCCGTGTTTCTACAGACAACCTCATCAAGTTCTATAATGAGCATAAGGATGCAGCTCCTGCTGCTCCTAAGGCAGAAGATGAGAAGCCTGCTGAAACTCCTGAGACTCCTGAGACCCATAAGGATGAGACTCCAGCTAACTCATGTCTTATCAAGTGGACTAAGAGAGTCACTGAGATTCTATATGAGGAGGACATCATCGACGGCTATCTGAATGATGAGCTTAATGCTCTTCTTGGTGGAGACAACTCTGATGAAGAGGATGATGAGGGCGGATTCTCAATAGGTGAGATTGACACTATGATTGGTGGCTTCAGTAAGTAAGCCGTTCTATAGTTGTTTGACATATAATATAGGGTGGGAGAGTCTAGTACTTTCCTACCCTTTTGTTTTATTAACACTAGATATATGACAGATAAAAAGATAGAAGACTTCCTTACTCATGTTGCCATAAGAGCTATTGCAAATCCTGAGATTTCCACAGCAGTTAAGCAGGTATATAATGTATTTGCTGACTTCTTTACTCCTGCAAGAGTAGATGTGCAGTATCCAGAGGAGTATAATCTCGTTAAGAATGACCTTGCATATTCTGATATATTCAACATACAGTCTTATGTAGGTCTCCCCAATGTTCTTAGGCAATATGTTGCAAGGGAAGACAGGCTGATTCACTTTTTGAGAAAAGTTCCTGAGGAACTTGAAGGAGAAGTGCAGGTCTGGCTTGACAGTGCAGCAGTAGACAACTATCTTGAAAGTACTTCAAATACAAGAGCTATCATAGTATGGTTCCCTCAGGCTACCATAACCAATGAGGAAGATAAATCTGTTGAGATACAGGACTTGTATGCCAGGATTATCATTAGGAATGATGGAAGCTTCAAAAATGGACCTGAATACAAGAGGACTACATATCCTATGTATCAGTTCAAGCAGGGTTATCTGCACTCTCATAGCCCAAGATTTTCAGGTAAGGAGTTTACAAACTGGAGAGACGTATGTACTGGTTCAGGTCCTATCAATGATACCAAAGCTACTCTTAATAATAATCCTGACCCAATGATTTGGGAAGCTTTCTGCTGGGAGTTGGATAAAATAGTTCATATTGAGTCCATCAGGGGAGTTCCATGGTTCAGGATGAGAGACTTGGTAGTTACTGATGGCAGCTCACGCAAGATAACCAACATTTTTCAACACAAATGGATATTTGGTAATCACATGAGGAACTTCATAAGGTATTTCCTCAGCAAGAAATGCCTTAAGTTCAGCTATCATCACAACAGCTATCATCTTGGAGAATCCATGACCAAGTTCATGTCAGATTTATCTGACAGTTTTATTGAATGGTATAACATGGGTGTGCTTAATAATGAGTTTAACGAAGATGACCGCAAGAAGCTTAAAGATTATCTTAATGAATATGTAGTTAAGGACAATAAGTTGTATCTTAAGTCCAGTCTTTATGAAGACACTCAGTATACTCAGTATATAGGAACCCCTGTGCTTATCTTCAAGTCAGAGGTCAAGACTCTCAATATTACAGATTATGCACTTTCAGACAATACTGTGAACAAAGTTCATATATTTGACTTTGAGTATGCAAGTCAGATTTTATATTCAATCTTAAGAATAGTAAACTATAAGTATGGAAAAAAAGTTGGTGGAGAACAGGAACCTTCAGGTACCGGCTCTCTACAGAGTAGAAGACAGCTACTCTTTAGATAAGAGCAAGCGTGTAACCAGCAATTATAAGATTGTGGTTCCAAAGAAAGTTGAGGAGATTATCAGATACTACTGTGCCATGTCTCCCCACAATGAGTGGTCAGGTATCTTGTTTTATAAGATAGAAGGAGATTTTGACTCTGAGGAGTTCAAGGTAATCTGTGAGGACATATATCTTATGGATATAGGTTCCGGTGGATTTACATCCTATGACTTCAAGAATGCAGATATTTCCACCTATCTTCTTGGGCATCCTGAGCTGCTGGACTGCTATCAGGGACTGATTCATAGTCATGATACTATGCCAGCTTTCTTCTCAGGAGTAGATACCAAGACCCTTCAGTCCGAGGGTAATGATACTATCATATTTGTGTCACTTATTGTTAATAATGATGGCAATTATGTAGCATCAATTACCCGAAAGGTCACATATAAGAGCCAAATTACTGAAGTCGGTGAGTATCCATTCTTTGGTGGTATTACAAAGAATACCCCAGAGGAGCATAGTGAGGTAAGCCATGAGGAGTTGCAGTATTTCCCTCTTGAGGTAATCAAGGAGGATGTTGAAACTTCCCCAACGGCTCAGAGGTTTCTTGAAATACAGGAGAGAAAGAATCCCTATGTATACAAGAAGTCAGGTGAGTTCGAGGGATACTCTTCTAAAGGAGCTAAGAGCTTTGAGGGAGGACTTGAGGACACAGGTAGACCAAAATACCTCAGTCCAAGCTATGGAGCCTCCTATGAGCCTAGGCTCCCGTTTGGTCCATATATTGATGAAGAAGTTAAGGCATTTGCTGAACCTGGCAAGACTATAGAGGAACTTGCTGAAGAAGCATCTTTGGGAAATATACCTTATGGTGAGGTTCATATTAAGGACTCCATACTCAAGGCTGGAGTACTACAGCTTGTTACAGGCTCAGTCTTTGTGAATGCAGAGAAAGTAGACCTTAAGAGCTGGTGTAGTAAGCTTGATTCAGTCTGCCACAAGAGATTCAAGTCTGAACACTTTGATGAAGAGTCTAGAATTGATACCTTCTTTGACAGTTGGATTGATGCTATTATGTGGGACATTGAGGACCCTGAGCTTGAGAAGGCAGGTTTTGATGAGGATGCAGTAGCATCCTTATTTACCTATGATGCAGCTGAGATGCTGACTGATGTTCAGACCAAGCTTTCAAAGCACAGTGAGATTCTTGATGTAATAATTAAGAAACTTGAAAAGTATGCAAATTAATTATGCCGATAGAAGATTTTTGGCTTAGCCCTGAGGAGCAGCTCAGACTCCATGATTTAACTGAGCAGGCAGTATCTGAGAATATCAGACAAGACCCCTTTGGTGAGCCGCCTACTCCTGATGTTGATGTACCAGAGTCTCCATGGACTCCTGTAGATACTGCTCCTGAGCTATCTGATTCTGTTCTTGATGAGGCTAGTACTGACTTTGACAATACAGTTGTTGAAGAAGAAGATACCCCTCAGCAAGAAGAAGAAATAGAAGAGGAGCAGCAACAGAATACTCCTAGCCAATTTGGTGGTGTTAACTTCAATGTCAGTACTAGCAATGCAGGAGCTAGTGTAGATGTTGAAGGACTAAACCATGAACTTGATGAGGCTTTAGAGTCTGCACAGAGTGGTGTCTCTCAGGAAGTTCTTGAGAATACTACTGCACAGGCACCAGGAGAAGAAAGTATCATCACTCCTAATGAGCAGGGGGTATTTACTGAGGATAATACTGCAAGATTCTCATCAGCAGTATGGTATGAGAATATCAGAAGCAAGACTATCATACTTGCTGGTGTAGGAGGTATTGGCTCATGGACTGCACTGTTGCTTGGTAAGCTACAGCCACTGTCTATGTTTATCTATGATAATGATGCTGTAGAACAGGTTAATATGGCTGGTCAGCTATATTCTACTGATGATATTGGCAAGTCTAAAGTAGATGCACTGAGCAATACTATCAAGAAGTATGCAGCCTATAATAGTGTATTTGCAGTCGATGGCAGATATGATATGTCATGCGAGGCTTCGGACATTATGATTTGTGGTTTTGATAACATGAGAGCAAGAGCGATGTTCTTTGATAAGTGGAAGCATCATGTTGCATTGCAGCCTGATGATGAGAGTAGCCACTGTCTGTTCATAGATGGAAGACTTGCAGCTGAGGAATTACAGGTATTCTGTATCACAGGAGACAATGAGTTTGCTATCAGAAACTATGAAAGCAACTATCTGTTCTCAGACAGTGAGGCTGAATCTACTGTATGTTCTTATAAGCAGACTGCATTTGTAGCCAATATGATTGCTGGCATCATGGTGAATCTCCTTGTAAACTTTGCAGCCAATGAATGTAATCCTCCTATGCCAAGGAGTCTGCCATTCAAAACTGTCTATAATGCTGAAATGATGTTCTTTAATACTGAGGAGGAATAGCCTATGAACTATACATCTTCTTATAAACGTGCTGTAGACAGGGCATTTATAGCTGACAATTCATGGCAGAGTGTATACAGAGAATATGCAATACAACTGAATACATTTGAGAACTATGGAGAGTTTGGCTATATGTCCTTTGATTACAACAACAGGACAATAGTTCCCTATATGCTTGCAGATTCATTTTATAAAGACATAAAGTACAGTAGTTTTTCTGATACAAGAAAAACTCTGATACTCAGTCTCTATGAAGGAGAAGCTGTACTCAGAAAGAGGACTGCTGACAGTATTATAACAGCACTCTTCAAGCTGCCTCACCGTGAAGGTGGGAAACTTACAAAGATTATCACTCATAAGAATGAGATTTTCTATGGTAATTCAGGTATTATACTTGACAGCCACAAGAATATCCTGCTTATGCCTGCTGTGGAATATGACTTTGATGCCCAGAGTTTCACTAAGGCTCTGCTGATAATCAATCCTATAGTATTTAACAAGGATAGTCTTGTAGCAAAGAGTATTGTCGGAAAGGTAATTCCCTACTTCATGACTTACAGGAAGGAAGTTCAGTTCAGTTTAACAGATTTAGGTACCATGTATCTGCCAGTGGAAACTGTAGTAAGAGACTTAAGTAAAGTCTTGCAGTATCCTAAGACACCTGACCTTAATATTAATAAAGAACTGAATGACCTTCTTGCAAATAGTTATGAGGATGTAGCAGATTGCATGGCATGTCAATAGATGAGTACTTTGGCTCATGGATGCAGGTATTGGACAAACAGGAGCTTATCAGGATAAATGGTTTTCTAAAGACTGTTTATAGTAGCAAGCATCCTGTCTGTCCTAGGATAACTGATGTCTACAGAGCATTCAGACTATGCTCCTATGAGGATTTAAGAGTAGTGTTTATAGGACAAGACCCTTATCCTCAGTTAGGAGTAGCTACAGGAGTACTCTTTGGAAACAAACCTGATACTCCTGAAGATAAGTTAAGCCCCTCGTTACAAAAAGTTAAAGATTGTCTTGTGAGTAACATATATCCACAGGAAAGTGTTATCTTTGACATCACTTTGGAAAGCTGGGCAAAACAGGGAATACTGATGCTTAACTCAGCACTTACAGTATTATGTGGACTTCCTAATTCACACAACATGAAGTGGAGACCACTGATAAGTAAGCTGCTGAAGAACCTCTCAATGAAAAGAACTGCTGTAATATATGTACTGTTTGGCAGTGAAGCCTGGACTTTTGCACCTTACATAAACAATAAAAATAACTATGTTATCAAGTGCAGACACCCAGCTTATTATTGCAGAATAGGAAAACCTATGCCCAATGTATTCAGTGAGGTAAACAATCTGATACACAAGCTCAATGGTGATTACATAGAGTTCTATAAACAAGTAAAGTATGAGTAACAAGAAGATTATCAACGCCACACCACTTGACTATAATGGCATTCATTTCAAGTCAAAACTTGAGAAAGGATGCTATAAGCTACTTTCAGAGAGTGGATTTAATCCTCAGTATGAATCTATGAAGTTTGTTCTTCAGCCTGCCTTCAGAGGTACAAAGCCTTTTTATGACAGATTCAAGGACAGAACTCTTCATAAGATTGTATGGGGATATAGCAAGTATGCAGTGCAGGATATTACTTATACTCCTGACTTTACTTTCAATCATAATGGCTATCTGATAGTTGTTGAGTGTAAGGGGTTTAAGAATGATATTTCTCCTATGAAGATGAAGATGTTCCGTTATTATATGGAGCAGCATCCTCAGGAGAAGATAGCATTCTTTGAGGTCTATGCACAGAAAGACTTGAAGAAAGCCATTGAAATCATCAACAATTTGGAATAAACATAAACAATGAAGAAATCTTTTAAGGATATTAGTTGGGATGTGACAGAACCAGAGTACAGAGCAGACCCAGCCTTAAGTTATTCAACACTTGCAAAGTTTGAGCGTGATGGAAGATTCAACTCCCTTGAGCATCTGTTTGACAAGGTATCTACACCAAGCCTTACATTCGGCTCTATGGTAGATACCCTCATGACAGGTTCTCAGGAGGAGTTTGATGAACTCTTTATGGTAGTGGATTTTCCTCCTATCAGTGACTCACTTAAGCAGATTGCACAGACTCTCTATATGAGATATGGTAAGCCAACCACTGAAGAGGAGGCACTTATGGGAGCCATGCACTATGACAGGTTTGAGGAGATTCCTGATGCTATTCTCTCAGCAGTAGGAGTAGAGTGTGGATACTATGCTTCTGCAAAGTATGAGAAGTACAGAATCAAGCAAATCAGAGAGAACTGTGCCCAGCACTATTCTCTTATGCTTCTTGCTGAGGGAAAAACTGTTGTGGACCAGAAAGATGTGGATGATGCAAGAGCTTGTGTAGAGGCTCTTAAAACCAATCCACGAACTGCATTCTACTTTAGGGAGGACAGCTCATTTGAGCTTGACATTGAGAGACTTTATCAGCTTAAATTCAAAGGTGTTGATGCTGAACGTCATGTCGACTACAGAAGTATGGCTGACCTTATAGTTGTGGACTATAAGGACAAGACTATACAGCCTGTAGACCTCAAGACCAGCTCTCATACTGAGTGGGAGTTCTATAAGTCCTTCAAGGATTGGAGATATGATATTCAAGCCAGACTCTATTGGAGGAACATCCGCCAAAACATGGATAAGGATGACTTCTTCAAGGACTTCAAGCTTCTTGACTATAAGTTCATTGTAGTCAACAGAAACACTCTCCAGCCTATGGTGTGGGATTTTGACATGACTCAGGCTATCGGCACTCTGGATATTCCAAACAAGTGGGGGACTGTATATCATTTCAGAGACCCCTATGAGATTGGAGAAGAGCTTCAGTGGTATCTGAATCATCCTGATACTAAGATTCCTAGAGAGATGAAGGAAGAGAATGACATCTTGTATTTCTTAAAGAATTATTAGTATGAATTATGTAGTTAAGCGTGATGGCAGCAAAGAGGAATTTGATGCCAAGAAGATTGTGGCTGCTGCTAGGAAAGCCTATGAGTCAGTAGATGAGTACATGCCTAAGAAGGTAGAGAAGGACTTATTATCCCTTGATGGCAGTAAGCAACGTAGTGTTGAGCAAATCCAGGATGCAGTAGAGTTCTATCTGATGAAGGCTAATCCTAAGGTAGCACAGAGCTACATCAGGTACAGGTATCAGCATCAGTTGGACAGAGCTGAGGAGGCCTCAATTAGAGAGGAAATCCAGTATATGATGGGCTATCAGAAGAATGGTCAGAATGCTGCAACTTCTTCTGCAACTGACCCTAATGCCAACATGAATGTAAAGAACGTGGCTAACTTGGAAGCTGAGGTATACAAGCCAAGAAATCGTAAGACCCAAAGAATCATGATTTATGATTCCATCAAGAGTCTCTATGACAAGCAGCTTGCAGAACAGTATCTCAAGGATATTGAAGGTCATCTGATTTATACTCATGATGAAGCATCAACTCCGACTATCAAGAACTACTGTGAAGCTGTATCTCTGCACCCACTGTTAGTACATGGTACTTCTTCTATGGATGGCACAGGAACCAAGGCTCCTCACTGGTTACAGTCATTTGTTGGTCAGCTCTATAATCTGACTTTCCTGCTGACTGCTCAGTGTAAGGGTGCAGTAGCTTTCGGAGAGTTCTTCAACTTCTTTGATTACTATGCAGTCAAGGACTTTGGACCTAACTACCACCTCAAGGAAGACATGATGATGACTACTGATGTCTGCAATCACAGATATACTATTGGTCAGTACATCGAGCAGATGTTCCAGACTATTGTATACAACTGGAATCAGCCAGCAGGCAACAGAGCTTATCAGTCGCCTTTCACCAACATCAGCTACTATGACAAGAACTATTGGAAAGCAATGTTCGGTGACTTCTACTTCCCTGATGGCACTCAGCCTTCATGGGAGAGAGTAGACTATCTTCAGAAGAAGTTCATGCGTTGGTTCAATGCTGAGAGAAGTAAGGTGCTTTTAACCTTCCCCGTGGAGACAATGGCATTACTTACTGATGGTCAGGATGTTATAGATAAAGACTATAAGGAATTTACTTCACAAATGTATGCAGAAGGACACAGTTTCTTCACATACTTGAGTGATAATCCAGATAGTCTTGCATCATGCTGTAGACTGAGAAATGAGATTAAGGATAATGTCTTTAGTTTCACTAATGGTCTTACAGGTGTTCAGACTGGCTCTTGCAATGTAATTACCATAAACTTAAGCAGACTTACTCAGGATTGGGCTAGAAAGCACACTGAAGATGCCTACAATGGTCCTATTGACTATCATAAGGATATTCCAAATCTTGATGGTTTCAAGGAATATCTTACTGAGGTAGTTAAACGTGTCCATAAGTATCATATTGCATACAAGACTATGCTCTATGAGTGGGAGGCTAATGGTATGTTCAATGCAAGCAATGCAGGGTATATCACAATGAAGAAGCTCTATTCAACCGTAGGTCTCAATGGTATCAATGAGGCTGCTGAGTTCTTAGGAATGAAGTGCAGCTACAATGAGGACTACAAGAACTTCTGCAATCTGATTACCAAGACTATCAGTGACCTTAATAAGGAAGAGGGAACCAAGAGGTTTACGTTCAATACAGAGTTTGTTCCTGCTGAGTCCCTGAGTTCAAAGAACTATAATTGGGATAAGAATGACGGCTACTGGGTTCCAAAGAACAGAAACCTCTATAATTCCTACTTCTACCTTGCATCAGACCCTAACACATCAATACTTGACAGATTCAGACTACATGGCAGAGAGTTCACAGGCAATCTTGATGGTGGTGTAGGACTTCATTGTAACTTGGAAGAACATCTGAGCTACAATCAGTATATGCACCTGATTGATTTTGCCATCAAAGTGGGATGCAGTTACTTCACATTCAATATTCCTAACTGTCAGTGTGACAAGTGTGGACATATTGAGAAGCATCATTTTGATGTATGCCCTAAGTGCGGAGGAACTGAGACTACTGACTGGACAAGAGTCATAGGCTATCTGAGACCTGTTCCTAAGTTT
>LAHS01001398.1_pt1 | contig 10602 bp, 9 predicted proteins | sample 329651 | NCBI WGS metagenome assembly LAHS01 (sample SAMN03275699, study PRJNA271635) | activated sludge metagenome | isolation source: sample C-1 Sludge from hydrolytic chamber (first chamber) of Anaerobic... | reverse complement strand
AAGACACCGGAGCGAATCCCGAAGGTCTTCTCACCCTACTAAGGTTTCGCCCCTTTTGGTGTCGTTTGTTTAAACAAATCGAAATATTGGATTTTATGAATTTTTATGTTAATATAAAAAAGGTAATTTGAAGGGAGGCAGTTTAAAATATGATGCAACTTTTATTTTTAGGAAATGGATTTGATTTGCAATGTGGCTTAAAATCAAGCTACAAAGATTTTTTTGATAATTGTTTAAATAAGCAACAAGACACGGTTCCTTCCGCGCAGCCTTTTGGTTTTTGGGAAAATATAATGTTAATGCATAATGCTGAGTATAAATGGTGTGATATTGAAACCATAATTAAAAATACACTTTGGCTAATTAATTTTGGCGAAATTAGTGCTACATCGCCCAATGCTTATAGCGGCATATTTAGTCAAGTTTTTAGTTGGTATAAATATAATTATGATCCTTATGACGATATTGAGAGTGAAGAGGATAATATAAAAAAATATTTACTTAATTATTGTGTGAAATTTCTTTTCAAAATACAGTACAGAAGTTTTATGCAAGAAAATGAAAAAAGAGACTCATTGAATATCAATTTATTTCAAGAACTTAAAAATTTTGAAAGACGTTTTTGTAAGTATTTAAAAGATAATTTAGAGAGAAACGATAAATACGTTGTTAATTCGGTTAATTTGCTTGCCAAGTTGACTGATTTGACGGATTTAAGGTGTAATAAAATAGATGAGATTATTGATAAAAATTTAATAGAGTGGTACTTACAGACTAGTATTAAAACCAAAATGTTTTCTCCGTCATGTAAAGAATTTAATATTTTATCAAAAAAATTTTCTATACTTAGTGACGTATATATTTTAAGCTTTAATTATACAGCATTATTTGATATTTTAGAAGTTGAAAGCCCTTGCGTTTATAGTAATGTACATGGCAAATTGTGCCAAGAAAAATGCAATCAAGAATGTACATCATCAAGCGTAATTTTTGGAATTGACGATACTGTCATTCAATCGCAAAATTCAAACGACGATTTACGGCTTTTTAGTAAAACTTACAGAAAAATGTTCGATACTAGTTCACCCAAAAGTGTATTACCTCCAAATGATAACTCGCTAGAAATTAAGTTTTACGGTCATTCTCTAAGCGAAGCGGATTATTCCTATTTTCAAAGTATTTTTGACTATTATAATCTTTATAATAACAATAAAGTTGCCCTAATGTTTTATTATTCAAAAGGATACGATCAAACAGATAGCATATATCGTTTAATAAATAATTACGGAAAAAAACTTATTAACCAAGAACAAGGCAAAAATTTAATGCACAAATTACTTTTGGAAAACCGGATAAAAATTATCGAAATATAGTTAAAACAAGAATCAATTTTTAATTTAAATCTTTATTCCTTCCTTTACCAAACAAAACACTATATAATTATTTTATAACTTACAGGAGATAAAACAATGACAATTCAGTTTACTGATTTTTTGGAATATGTTCCGCTTGAACTAAAATCATTCGTTTTAGATGTTAACGAATATTTGATTAAAAAGGGCTGCAGGATAAAAATTGAGCCGGCAAAGAACGGTTACGTTACGTCATACATAAATCCCGCGACCAATAAGACTCTGTTCAATTACGTTTTTCGTAAAACGGGAATGAAAATAAGGATATATGCAACAAATGTTGCAAAATATCAACAGTTTTTAAATGGGTTGCCGAGTGATGTAAAAGCAAATATCGCCGAAGCGCTCAACTGTAAAAAACTTAACGGACAAAATTGTTCGCCATATTGTTCCGGAGGATATGACTTTTTTATGGATGGGGTGGAATATAAAAAATGCAGAAGTATGGCGTTTTTGCCTACGCTAAACGAAAAGAACTGTCCCTTTATCCGCCGCTTTATAGAGCTTGAACTTGAAAATAGCTAAAATCAACTCAATTCTAATTAAAAGCTATAACAAGTCCTGTTGATTATTATTTTTTTGAGCTCGTCAGATAATTCGTTAAAATAGGCACAGTAGCCTGCGACGCGGACCATAAGGTAGGGATATTTTTCGGGATGGGCATAGGCGTCGATGAGGATTTCACGGTTGATGACGTTAGGTTGAAACTGCATGCCGCCCGTCGTCAAAAAAGTTTTGAAAATGGCGGCGAGGTTATTAACACCCGCTTCCCCTTGAAACAATGCGGAATCTATCGTAAATGTGACCGTCGTGCCGTTCGGCGCGTAATCGGTGAAGTTCACCTTGGAAATAGCGTTAAGCGAGGAAAACAAATCGCTCTGTTCCATGCCGTAATGAGGCGTCACGCTGTTAGCCAGAGGCACTCCCTTAAGGCGTCCCGAAGGCAGTGCTTGAGTCTTTTTGCCATAGCGGTCGCTGACGTTTAGCGCATAATACCCTGCAGAATAGAATCCGTTACGCGGGCAGTTAGGTACCGAAACAAGCGCTTTGTTATATATTTCCATAACCTTCGTAACCCAATCGGAAGCCTCTTGTGAACTGTCGTCGCCGAATTTGGGAACGGCGAGCAGAGCTTCGCGCACGGCCTTTTGCTTTTCGCTCTCAAAGTTATTGTCGATTGCTTCAAGAATCTCTACCATCGTGTATTGTTTCTTTTTGAAGACGACCTCGTCGACAGCGAAAAGAGAATCGGCAACGTCAGTCACGCCGACAGCCTGTATGCCGCTGCTGTTGAAATACGCTCCGCCTTCGTAGACGTCCTTGCCCGTCTTCAAACAATTGGGAAATAAAGCGGATGCGAGCGGAGTGGTAAAGCCTTCGCGGAGCTTCGATTCAATATACTGATGATCCGTAAGCACGCCCTTTGCGAGACAGTTTAAGCTTTCTTGAAAGCGCTCCAAAAGTTCTTCCATATCCTCCGGCGGATTATATCTGTAGATTCCCTTCTTGACCTCAAGCTGATGAACTTTTTTATAATGATACCCGAGAACCGCGCGGGAAAGCGCGTTTTTCCCTTTGAAATTGTATTCAACAAACTTAATAAACATCTTTATTAGCTGCTCTTTGCGCGAAAAATTCCATAAATCGTAATCGTGGCCTTTGAGCGCCTGCAGAAGGGGCAGAGTAAGATTCATATTGGCGCAGTCGGTATTACCGAAATGATCGTCTGAGGCGTTGGGCTCGACACAGCCTACAATCGAATAATTATGCGCGTTTTGTGCCGTTGTATCGTAATGGCGCAAAAGAGAATCAAAATAGATATTATCGGCGAACAGCTCCGGCATCGGACAACCGTTGATATAGATTTCGGCAAGATGCCTAAAGAACTTCGGCGGATTTTTTTTATTGATGCGGGCGATCATATTGACTGCGAGAGGCTGAAGCTCGCACGCGTCAATCAGCATATAGGTAATATCGTTAACGGCGTCGCGCCCGTCTTTATCCACTCCGCCGAAGGTCAGAGCCTGATCGGTAGAGAGCGTTTCAAACAGCTTGCTGACGTTAAGATATGAATCGCCGTCGTTTACGAGTATGCACTCGTCCATTTTGAGGACGAAAAGACAAATAAGTTCTTTTGCCTCGTCATAAGTGATTCTGCCGTTTTCGAGGTCGGATTTATAATAAGGATACAGAATTTGATCCATTCGTCCAAAGGAAACGGCGTTTTCGTAAGACTCTATGCAAAGAGCGATCTGAAGAAACGTCATGCTCTGGATAGCTTCGCGGAAAGTCTCCGCGGGATTTCTCGGAACCCGTTTGCAGACTGCCGCCATATCCGAAAGCTCCTTTTTGCGCGCGGGATCGGTTTCTACTATACTTTCTTCCTCGAGAAGCTTTGCGTATCTTTCGGCGAAAACTTCGATACCCCTAAGCGCGATGATCATGCCGTCGTAAAAGTCGCGGTTGTTTTCGGGATGCGCGTTTCTCGCCTGCTCGACCTCGGCGATGAGCCCGCTGGTACCAAGCGATAAAAAGCGTTTAAAGTTGACGATAAAATGCGCGATAGCCGCCATATTATTGTTAAATCCTGCGATCATTTCAGAGGTTCTAGCGAGCATAGGGAAGAAATCTTTTATAGTCGGATTGACTTTGCGAAGTAAGCTGTGCTTCAGCCAGAAAGGGAAAATATAAAAATAAAAAGTCATCCGCTCTTTAAGGGAGCACTCAAAAGAAACAGGTTTTTGGCGATTGATTTTATGCATGAACGATATGTCCAAAATGCCGTAATGCTCCTCCCAAACCTGTCCGCCGACACGCTTCGACGTAAAGTTTCCGACAAGAAGCTCGCCGGGATAGACCCTTATCGTTTTGTTTAAAAGAACGTGCGCGAGACGCTCGGATCTATGTACGGAAAGAGGCTTTTTAAATCCGTTTTTCTTATAATATTGCGTTTTGAGTTTAGAAACTTCGACACAGAGAGCGCGCTTGGAAGTGCGGATGTCGTTTTGCACGCGCAATACCCTGTCGGTGAATTTGGCTTTTTTGGGCGGCTCGTCAATTTCGCCTGAGACGGCGCGGATGCCTGCCGCGCTGAATAATTCGACGGTTTTTTTGAGAGAAGCAAGCGCTTGCTCGTTATCGGCGCAGATATCGGACACAGTTAGGTCCAGCTTTTTTGCTTTATCCTTGTACATGCTGTTGTATTTGAGGATTTCGATAGTATCGCAGCCGTATTTTTTAAGAAGAGCTGCGATGCCCTTTATGTTTTCCTCGCCGTCGTTATATCCCGGTACCGCGACCATGCGGAAGCGTACCGCGGGCTTTTTTGCCATAAGCTTTTCGAGATTGGCTCGGATAAGCCCATTATCCGTACCCGTAAGCTCCTTATGAAGCAAAGCCTCCGCCGCTTTAATATCGACGAAGTAGAGATCGATGAGAGGATTAAGACGCTCTATGGTTTCCCACGGAGCGCATAGCGTAGTCTCGACGGCGACGCGGATATTATTTTTTTTTACCAGCGTCAAAAGATTAAAAAGCGCGTTCGGATTTTGAAGAAGAGGCTCGCCTCCCGAAAGCGTTAAGCCTCCGTCCGTAGAATCGAAGTAGCGTAGGTCTCTAGATACGACCTCGGCGATCTGCTCCGCCGTATACCTATGCGCGATGCCTTCTTTTTCCGAGAGTCCCTCCGGATTTTGGCACCAAAGACACCGGAGCGCGCAGCCCTTAAAAAAAACCGTCGTGCGAAGCCCCGGACCGTCATGGACGCAGGTTCTTTGAATCTTGAATACGTCGAGAGTATCTTTTGCAGCGGCGGACGTCCCGCCTGAAAGCATAACCTCTGCCATAATATTTCCTTCCCTAAAGCAATGTTATGTTCTATTCTATTTTTTAGTCGAATATGTCAATAAATTGATAAAATTTCGATCCGCCCTAAAAAATAAAGCCCCCGATGCGGATTAAGCGAATATTATCTTTTTTTACTCAATTTGTCAATATGGGTTATATGAATCGCAATCGCATAAATCAATATTTGCACTCTTCACGGCTACTTTTTAGGTTGGCTTTTCTTCCTCCTTTTCTATATAAAATACGTAATAGCCTATATTAATGCGAGCGCAATATATTAAAAGACAAAAATTTAATAATTCATTTTAAAGCGAAGTATAAAAAAAATTAATTTTTTACACTTTTTTAGCTGCCATAGCGGCGGAAGAGGTGGCGTTTGCGATTCTTCCTGACTTCTCGGCGTCGCCGACAAGGTAAACGTTAGAAAATTTGTCCTTGATTTCCTTATAAAGTGCGTTATTCGGTCTTACGCCCAAAGATAAAACTACGTTATCGACTGTAATTTCCGTCTGTTTTTTGTGTTTGTCTTCAATGACGATTTTGTTATCCTCGATTTTTACAAGCTTATATGAAGTAAGGATTTTTACGTTGTGAGCGTTAAGGCTTGGCATTATTTCGTCAACGTGCTGCATCCACATACCGGGCGCGACCGTGTCCGCCATTTCTACAACCGTAACCTCGTTTTCTGCCTTAGCAAGAATAGAAGCCGCGCCAAGTCCCGTCATACCGGAGCCTATTACCGCAACTTTTTTATTCTTAACGGGAGTCTTGCAACCGTATACGTCTTGCGCCTGCATTACGTTTATATTATTTATCCCCTCTATACTCTTTGGAGCAACGGGGATTCCGCCAGTTGCTACGACCACCGCATAAGGAGAATAGCTTGAAATCAAATCCGCTGTCCCTTCGGAATTATAAAGGATTTCCCCTCCCAGTTTTTTGACTGAATTTTCAAGGTCTTCGATGCACCAACCTATGCGGCTTTTGCACTTTTCGCCTGCGGCGGTAGCGACTTGACCGCCCGGCCTTTTTTCTTTTTCCAATACGGTAACCTTAAATTTGCGTTTAAGTAAAATTTCGGCTGCGGTAAGCCCCGCGGGACCTGCTCCTACGACAACAACTTGTCTTCCGTTTCCGTCCTCAATTAAAATTTCCTTTTCGCTTCCCACAAAAGGATTGACGGCGCAATAGCCGTGACCGCCGTGATAAGCGTTTTCCTGCATGCTTTCTATACAATACAAACAGCAAACGCAACGCTTGATATCCTGATCCCGTCCTTCTTTTGCTTTTATAGCCCAGTAAGGATCCGCAATATGCGGTCTGCCAAGAGAAATTATATCTTGATCGCCCTCTTGTAGTTGTTCTTCCGCTTGCTTTGGACTGCGAACGAGGTTTGCTGCAATTACGGGGATTTTTACCTTATCTTTAACCGCTTTTGCAAACCCTTTGCGCCAACCGAGTTCAAAACTCATAGGCTCCAGCCAATAGTTAAAAGTATCGTAGGCGGCGGAGGAAACGTCGATTGCATCGATTCCCGCCTTCTCCAAAATTTCCGCCATTGCTACGCCTTCCGAAAGGTTGTAGCCCTCGCCAGCTTTTCCGATTTTATCATAGCATTCGTGGGCGGTTAAGCGCACAACTATCGGAAAATCCTTGCACCTTTCTTTTATGCCTTTAATTATTTCCAACAAAAAGCGCATTCTGTTTTCTAGGCTTCCGCCATATTCATCAGTCCTTTTATTCGTGTGCGGACTTAAAAACTGTTGAATCAAATAACCGTGGGAAGCGTGAAGCACAACGCCGTCACAACCTGATTTTTGAACCCTCTCCGCGCCCTTTATAAATTGCTCGATTAACTTTTTAATTTCGCCGTGTCTTAGCGCGCGTATTCTTCCGCCCGCAAAATAACTCGGCTCTACTTTAGAGGGACAAACCGAAGAGAGTACGATATTGTGCTTTATCATATACTTCCCTATCGTGGGGGCTATTTTAAAAAGAAAATCGGGAAATCCCTTCCAAATCCTACTGATTTTTATAGAGAGGGGCACCGTTCCGATAAGTAAACCCACGTTTTGACGGCCGGGATGATGAAGTTGAACCATTATTTTCGCTCCGTGCTTATGTACCCTGTCTGCTAGCTTACTTAAGGATTCGATATGATAATCATGGCTTGCGCCAAGCTGCGCGAAAGCGCCTGCGCCCGTTACGTCGTTTATTCTTGTTATTTCTGTAAAAATAAGACCGGTACCGCCTTTTGCCCTTTCTTCATAATAATTAAGTTGTTTATCCGTAACCGTTCCGTCAAGAGCGGCAAAGCCCATAAGCATCGGCGCCATTGCGATGCGGTTTTTAATTTCGCAGTTTCCGATTTTTATCGGAGTGAAAAGAAGTCTATCATCCATAAAACACCTCAATTAATTTTTGTGTAAGCTACAAAATCCTTGAATTTTTTATATTCCATTTTCCAATAAATCGTACGCACGAAGGGGAAAAATTTCATAAGTTGCTCGCTTACAACAAAAAGCTTGCAGGGATTAACCGATTTTTTCTTTTTCGTAAGGCCCTTGACCATAGCTTTTGCAACGACGGTTGCCTTCTGTATCGGAAAAGGTTTTTTGAATTTTTTATCCGCATTTTCCTTAAAAAACTCGGTGTCGGTAGCAACTGGATATAAGCAGGTAAGCTTTAAATTTTTATGTTTTTCAAGCCTTACCGCCTGTTGAAAACCATTTAGGGCAAACTTCGACGCGGTATAAACGGTATAACCGGGCATCGCCATTTTTCCCATAGCGGAAAGGGTAATCGCAAATTGCCCTTCTCTTCCCTTTAAATATTCGTAGTATTTTTGATAGCTGTACATAGTGACGAAAACGTTTGTCGAAAAGAGCTTCTCAATCCTTTCCCAGTCGACGTAATTAAATTCTTCATAGTAGGAAAACCCTGCGTTGCAGTAAAAAATATCAATATCTCCAAGCTTACTTAGAGCTTCGTTAAACAGTTCGTCCACGCTTTCTTTAGTTCCTAGATCGCACTTAAAAGGAATAACCTTGTTTGGATCAAAGCCCGACAATCTTTCGATTCTTCTGCCTACCGCAAGAATTTTGTTATCGCCAAGGGCAAGTAACTTTAAAACTTCCCTTCCAATGCCGCTTGTTGCGCCGGTCAGTACAATGCGTTTTCCGTTAATCATCTTTAACCTCTTTGATTTTTTTATAATAATCCCATGCGTTTTCTGAAATCTTATCTATAGAAAAGGATAATTTTCTAATTTCTTCTTGATTTAAGCCCACGAAAACGTTTTTGCTAAGTTCAAAACTTAAATTAATTAAGGTTTCTTTAAGCTTTTCGGCGGCAGGGCTAAAGGAAAGTGTTACAAACCGCCTGTCATCGGCGTTTGTTTCTCTATTAAGATAACCCTTTTTTTCTAAAGATTGAACGCTTCGGTTAATTACGCCTTTATCGTATTTCAGATCGTTTAAAATCCGCTCCTGCGTCATTGATAAGGGTAAACCGTGTTGTTCGTTTCTTATAAAAAGCAAAAGAATCAAGCCTTCCGTCGCGCTTAATGAAAACCGTTCAAGGCTTTTTTTTAAAAAAAGCTTGATATACTTTTCCGCGTTTATCATATTGCATCCGATGTCTAAAATATCCAGCATAACGTCTCCGTAAACAGTTGCTTTAACAACTATTTTACATTACATTATATTTTATGTCAATATGGTTTAGACGTAAAAAAACACGCAATTTCTTGCGTGCTTTCATTAAATTGTTATTTTAACGTGAGTGCCTTCCGCTTCTTCTACTTCCACCATAACAAAAGATCCGACTTCCTTTTTATAATTTTTTAAAAATTTTACGCATTCTTTAAGTATTTTTGAATCCGGTTCCTTTATGTCATCGCAAGGCTTGAAGGTAAAATATTTTAAACTCTTCAAAAGGATTAAGGGAATATAAAGGCAAATTTTGTGTTTGTTTTGCTCGGCAATTTCTATTTTCATTTATTCCACCCATATTTCTACCTTTTCCTCTTCGGTTTCGACGTCGACTAATTTTCCCATAACACCTTGTTCTATAAGGGAAAGCAATTGGTTAAAATCGATATCTTTCATCGCGTCGCCCTTTATTCCTATATCCATTTTGCTTTCGGAGGACAGTAAAAGTTTAATAATCCCTACCGGTAAATTAACGCTGATCTTTTCTTTATCGGATAAAACCTTTATTTTTAACATCATTTTTGAAACGTCTTTTTTATTTTCGGGGGAAAGTAAAACTGTTTCGGGTTTTTCTTCGCCCAACAGATAATCTATTGATGTATCTAATAATGAAGCTATTCCTTTAAGTAAGGTTATATCGGGATACGCTAAATCGTTTTCCCATTTTGAAACGGCTTGCGGTGACACGCTTAATTTTTCGGCAATTTGCTCTTGAGTATAATTTTTCTTCCGTCTGAGTTCGTTGAATTTTTGACCGAATGTCTTTTCCATTTTAATTGCTCCTTTTAATTTTTTTAGGATCCTTGTTATCAATATATCATTTAAGCGTGAAAAAGTACCGCACTTATTAGTTGAAATGAGCAAAAATTATCAACCCAAAGTAGAAAATTCTATCAACTGTCAGTTGAATTTAAAAATCAAATAGATTTAGCCCTATATTTTCGTTAAATTTTCTTCCGACTATCCCGTCAAAAACAGTAATTACGATTTCTGCGGTGGCGCTAACCACTGCGCGGTTAAGATGACCGCCGAAACATTCTTTTAAATTAGCAAAGCTGCAATGAATATGTATATAGGGCAGTAAATCTTTTCTTGTAATTGTCCCGGTAAGCGAGGTGATTTCAAAATCGGAATTATAAGTATTTTGTTTATATTGTTTGGTTTTCGTTAAAAAAACTCCGACCGTAACGTCGTCGGTTGCTCCGATTCCCGTAACGCTTGCCGAGCTAATGTTTTCCTTTTCGGAAAGCTCACAAAGAGAAGAAATAATTTCTTCTCCTTTTTCTAATCGTAAATAAATAACGTCGTTTTTTCTTATATATTCCATATATATACCTTACAGTATATATTATCATTATATAAAAATTTTTTCAATATCAGGCGGAAGCTCCGGTACCCTGCTTTTTCGGTTTGGCTTTAACCGTCGTCTTTTTCTGCGTTTTTTCAGTTTTTTCAGGCGCGGAACGTTTCCTTGGAGCAGAAGAAGTCGCGTTTTTTAAACTCATTTCCAAAGCCTCCATAAGACTTGTTACGTTTTTAGCCATTCTTTCCTCGGGAACGGTAACTTCTTTTCCCGCAATTTTTTCTTCAATTGCCTTTTGAACTTTAGCGCGGTATTCGTCCTTATAATC
>LAHS01004376.1_pt1 | contig 10606 bp, 8 predicted proteins | sample 329651 | NCBI WGS metagenome assembly LAHS01 (sample SAMN03275699, study PRJNA271635) | activated sludge metagenome | isolation source: sample C-1 Sludge from hydrolytic chamber (first chamber) of Anaerobic... | reverse complement strand
GTTGGTCGACGTGACCGTGTTCGACGTCGTCTTGGAAGTCGTGGTGCTCGACGTCTTATGAGAGGACACGAGAGAAGAGCCGAAGTTCGAGCCCACGCAGCGACCGACGGACACGAGGATGAGAAAGACCATGACGATGATGAGAATCGCGCGAAGTATCGCCAGGCCGCGCCCCTTCGAGCCGGAGGGTCTGGACTTTGACCGAGACCTGCGTTGTGCCTGTGGGCTGGATTGTGCCTGAGGCATGGAGGGACGATACCCCTGCGGCATGGAAGAGGGCGCTGGCCGTCCCGCCGGCGCGGCGGGAGGCTGTTTTTGCGGAACCTTCGATCGGGCGGGAACCCGCGGGGTCGATGCGGCCGGAGACGGCGACGCCTTTGGCGCTGCCGCCCGAATGCGGCTGGAAAACTCAGGCGAGGAAGGATCTGACGTGCTCAAACTCCCCGCGAAGGGACGAGGCTCGGTTGAGGGATGCGGCGCCGGCGTCCCATCACCCTGCTGCCACGGCAGCTGCCGAACGACCTTCTTGCCCATGCTGCCCGCCTTCTCGCCAGATTACTGAAGCACTATTGTAGTGAACCCCGGCGATCTGGCAAAACGAACGATGCCCCGATTACGCCCTGAAACGTCCGAGCGCACGGTCAGACCAAGAGGCACTTGACAAATACTATGCTAAGCACAATATTGGCTCTTAACATAGTATGTCTCGCATGGCATCGGGAAGGGAGGTACGCATGGAACCTCAGCTCAAGAGGGGATTTCTCGACCTCTGCATTCTCGCCGCCGTCGCTGAGGAGGACTCGTACGGCTATCAGATCATCAAAGATGCCCCCGCCTGCCTCGACCTTTCCGAGTCTACGCTCTATCCGATTCTGCGACGCCTCGCAAAACAGGGCGCCCTCTCGGAGTACTCGCGTGAGCACAACGGACGCCTTCGCAAGTACTACTCGATCACTGAGCTCGGCAGGCAGGAACTCGACAGCTTCGTCGGGGACGCGGAGTCAATCCAGGAGATCATCGCCTACGTGAAGAGAGGTGCGGGAAAATGAGGAAGGAAGAGTATCTCGGGGGATTGAGGACGGCGTTGAGAGCGGCAAAGCTTCCCTCGTCTGCCATCGCCGAGGGTGTCGAGTTCTACACCGAGGCGATTGACGACCGCATGGAGGAAGGCGCCTCCGAGGAGGAGGCCGTCGCGCGGATGGGTTCACTGGAGGATGCGCGCGCAGCAGTATCTGCCGAGGTTCCGCCCGTACCTCGCCGAATCGCACGTCTGAGCACGGGCAGCCACGCACTCGACATCGCGCTCGCTGTCATCGCATGTCCGGTCTGGATTCCATTCGCCTTGGCATGCATCGGGATTCTCGCCTCGGTCTACCTGGCGCTCTGGTTGGTGGTGGCCGCGGTGTGGATGCTCCTCACGGTGGCCTTCCTCACGGGTGCCGTCGGCGTGTTCGCAGCGTTCTGGGGAGTCGCTAGCGGCGCACCCGCGATGGGACTCCTTGGGCTCGGCATAGGACTTGCGGCGTCTGGCATCGCCCTGCTCGCCGTGCCGCTGGCAGCGTGGGCAACGTCGGCGCTGGTGAAGCTTGCCGAAAGGTTCGGTCGGTGGGTCGCGGGCCTCTTCATGAGAGGCAGAAAAGAAGCCTGGGGTGCCCGCGAGGATTCGTCCGACTCGTCGCGACTCATGACTCCAAGCTGGCCGAGACAGCTGCTCCTCATTGGGCTGTCGGTACTCGGCGCGGGAACGCTTCTGGCGCTCATCGTGCTCGCCTCGTGTGGGTTCGACCCGGCGAGCCTGCCGCAGCTGCCTCAGGTGAATCTCTTTGGCGCGCAGCTTGACATCTTTACGTTCCGCAGGGATTCGATGATGGTCATCTCGAGATAAGGCCCGCGTCGATTGCCTTTGCCGCGAGGTGAGACGTCGAGACTCCATCAGTGCTGAGGAGGCATCGGGGGTCGAGGCGGCAGCGGGGGCTGGGGAGGCTGAGGGGGAGGCTCCTTGCGGACCGCCCTGTTGTAGAGCGCGCTTATCACAAAGCACGTCAGCCCGCCGACGATGAGAGCGGCGACACGAACCGTGGGCGATGAGGCCTGAACGTCGTTCAACGCGAGCTTGCACACCGCGCAGAGGGTCCCGTACAGCCCGAACGAGCGCATGCCTCGATTGCCCAGGACAAATCCGATGCCGAGAAACGCGAGGGCGACGACCATGATCAGGAAGCTGTACGCGAACGCTGGGGCATGGCGGCTCGGCTGGATCTCGAGCGCCCTCATGAGCAGCAGGCAGAGGGCGATGCCGTTCTCGGTCGCACGTGCGACGTCGTCACGTCTGGCCTTTGCGTCGCCGACTGCCCTCGTCAGAACCATCGCGCCGACGATGCAATAAACACCTGGCCACAGAGCCCATTCCGTCACGGGGATGCCAGTCGCGACGGTGATGAGAACGACGAGGTCCTCGATCCACCTCGATGCCAGACGCTCCCCCTCAGCGGTGTTCCAGGTGCCCGCGTACCTCAGTGACAGCAGTACGATCGAGACGATGGCGATGCCGGGAAACGAGACGTCCGCCAGCTCGTTGGCAACTCCCGGTAGGCCGACGGCGAGCATGAGGATGGCCACCACACGGAGGCGATACTCCCACCGTGTCGGCTCGGGACCGAACTTGGCGCCGAGCGCACCGGAGGACCAGGCCATGACCGACTCGCCAGTGACGAGCATCATGGCAATCACCGTCTGGAGCAGGGCAGGCACCATGCCACCAAACGAGAAGGCCTTGTCGCACCATCCCGCTGCGACGAACAGCACGTGAATCGCAACGACGATGGCAGCGAAGACGTCATAGACGCGATCCCTCGTCCGCGAGGACATATACAACGAGACGCCCGCGAGCGTTGGCGCCCAGACGAGCTGCAGCCAGAGGAGAGCGGTCGAATGGCTGTGACACGCGACGGCGAAGGCGACGAACGTCGAGAACATCGCTGCTAGCGAAACGCTTCGCAGCTCGTGACCCAAGGCGAGCCTCTTGAGCTCCGCCCACGTTCGTGCCGCCAGCATCACCGCCACGAGCGGCAGGGAGATGCTGGCTGGGACGAGGTCAGGGCGGCTGAGACACTCGATTGCGACGAGTCCCCAGACGATTTCGGCCGCGATGTCGAGCCCATGGGCCATGGAGGGGTTTGTCCCCTCCTCGAGAGGCAGTCCCCGTTCGACATGGACGAGGACAGACGCACCCGCAAGCTGGATGAGAAGCACGGGCGTCCAGATCATCGTGACATTCGAGAGCAACGGCTCCGCCTGGTTGGCGAGCCCGGCGATGAGCGTCATGCCCAGCGACGCAAGCAGCCCGAGCCTCGACAGGCGCTTGCATGCGACGGCATCGCCGACGCAGATGACGGCGGTCGAGAGAGCCTGGTAGCCCACGAGGATGGGGATGTCAGCTGGGGAGATGTCCGCCGACCATGCGACGTAGGCACCGATGAGAGCGCCGATGTGGATGATAACTCCCATGGTGGGCGTGCCCGATGCCTTCACGAGGACGTATCCGCAGGCCGTCCACGCTGCCAGGAGACCGAGGAACGCCAGGGACGACACGGCGTGGAAGACGAAGAACGTGACCATCACGGAGATGAAGAGGGCGCCCAGACCACAGCCGAGAAGGGTCTGCGAGAAGGCATTGATCCGACGGCGGCAGGCCAGGATGCCGGCGGCGGAGAACGCCAGGGACAGCACGTACATCGAGGCGATCTTGGCGGAATCGCTCATGAAGGGGATGACGAGGAAGCCCAGGAACGTGACGCCGGCGAGAATGAGCAGCGACGCCACGACACCCATGAGGTTCCGGCCGACCCATCCCTCGACGTCCCCGCGGGTGGCTGGCTGTGGCACCATCGGCAGAGGCTGAGACTGGGGCTGGACGGCGGCAGCCGGGAACGGCGGCATGGGGGCATCGACGGGTCGCTGCACAGGGATGGGCTGTGGGGCAGCGACCGGCGGCGTGGGGACGGGCGACATGGGAGCCGAGGGCTGCACGCCTCCGGAAAGCCGACGCACCTCCTGCTCGAGCCAAGTGATGCGCCTCTCGGCCGAGGCGAGCCTGCTAAAGGCTACGACGACGGCAACGACAAGAGCGATGACCGCCAAGGTCATTCCGAATTCCATGCACCGTCCCATCTTCGACATGCACGTGGTCAGTGGTTCTGGTGCCAGCATACCATTCAGGTAGTAACGGGCGTGGTAATCCGTGATGCGATGGGACACGTGGCGAGCAAGGAAATGTGAAATTCTGCCGTCGGCGTTACTCAGTCCACAGTTCACCTTCAGCAGAGTTGGTTTGTATTGTGAGACGTTGGATGGGGCACGCTCCCCCATCCCGACAAGACGGGGGGGTGACCTTGCCAACTCTCCCTACAATCCAATCCATAATTGAACTGTTGACAATACCAGCCAAGAAGGACTTTATAGGTGGGAATCTCATCTGTAGTTTTGAATGTCTAAGAATCGCCCCCCGCTCGCCCTGACAATACTGGCGACCATTCCCATCAACAATGGAGCTTGGGGAAGAGCCTTCGATGCGGTCCATTGAGATTGGAGACGGGGAGTGTCCGCTGGCCGCAGCAGCGCATAGAGGCATGGAGGTATTTCGTGTCATTTGGCGACGGTATAATTCGGGCAAGTCGAAAGAGGAGGTAGGATTGAACCTAGGTACAGAGGACGAGCAGACCGAATTTAAGCGCTCGACATCCGAGCTACGCGAGGGCATGGAGTCCATCAGTTCCATCCTCAATAAGCATGAGTCTGGTGTCTTGTATTTTGGAATCAGGAACGACGGGGAAATCATTGGACAAGATGTTTCGGAGAAGACGCTTCGTCAGGTAAGCCAATCCGTTAGCAACTCAATCAGACCAGTAATTCATCCCGAGGTTGAGCAGCAATACGACGAAGATGGCCACTCCTTTATATGCGTTCGATTCTCGGGCAAAGACATCCCTTACTCCTGCAACGGCCGTTATCGCATTCGCGTTGCTGATGAGGATGTCCCCGCCTCCCCCGAGGAGCTCGCCAGAATGTTCGACTACGCCAGGGCGAGAAAGACACCGTGGGACGAGTGGCCATCCGAGCGCCCCATCGACGACATCGACGAGAAGGAGCTCAGAGACTACGTCTCACGCGGGAACGCATGCGGACGCATCCCCTTTGAGTTTGAAGGCATTAAAGCCACGCTTGATAGGCTCGAGCTCCTTACAGGAGGCAAGCTCACCAATGCCGCCGCAGTCCTCTTTTGTCCATCGAGGAATATCGGCCTCAAGGAGGGCATCCTCGCCAACCGCGCTCGCACCGAAATTCTCGACCTTAGTCAGAAGCAAGGCACCCTCTTCGACCTTGTCCACGAAGGCGAGCTCTACATCCTCAATAATACGAGGAGACGTTTCATAACCTCAGGGGATGGACCGCGCGAAGAGGTTCCCGAGATTCCGACCAAAGCCATCCGCGAGGCACTCATGAACGCCTATGCACATCGCGACTGGCTCTCGCTCGACTGCATACAAATCAACATCTTCTACGACAGCGTGGAAATAGATAGTCCCGGTTGGTTCATCGAAGGCCAAGACCCCACTGGGCACCTATCTGGTATAAGCAGGTCATCAAAAACTCGAAACGAGCTCCTCGCAAAGACGCTGTTCCGCTCGAAGGACATCGAGTCCTACGGCACTGGCATCCCGAGAATCAAGGAGCTCTGTGATGATGCGGGAGTCGGAATAGAGTACATGAGAACGCCCACGGGAACGCGGCTCATATTTCACCGTAACGATGCATTTGCTGGCGAACCCACCAGCAACCCACCAGCAACCCACCGGAAAATCATTGCATCTGCCAGCATCACTCTCTATACCTGGGATTATTTGGACGATCGCGAAAAGAAGGTGTTTTCGTTCCTTGAGGAGCACGGAGAATCGAGAGCAGCTGCAATTTCTAACAGCACAGGCATCAAGAGGCGGACGCTTTCAGATGTGCTTGCGAGGTTATCGAAGAAGGGAATCATTATTGCTCGAGGTGAAAGTCGAAGCAGGACATACTGTCTGCCTCAGATTCAAGATGGGTCGTGAGTTTTTTACAATCGAGATAGCCTAAAAATTGAGTCCAGATTTTACCTTCGGGTTTGTTAGGCGGGGTCGCGGGGGCGTTCCCGCCTAGTTTTTCTTCGCGTCTAGTGTGACCCGTCGAAGGCGCTGACACCGATAATGAGCAGGCTGCGAATAACACGTCAGCATTATTCCAGAAATATGATATCTGCTCAGTACAATCGCCAACGTCTGAATACGGTAACGATTTAAAAGGGGCTCAAAAGCCGAATTCAGACGTTGGCGGTCGAGCGGCTACGCTGCACCCACGAGGAGAAGCATCTATAGAAGTTGGCTGAGCAGCCGCGATTTCGTCTGTTCCTCGGGAACCTAGCTGACAGTAAAGCCAACGATTTGTACATGGGCAGAGGTTCCGGTGACGTATGCATCGCAGATACGATTCCTTGCGGTAGCCCCGTATGCGTTAGTCACATCACAGTATGCAGTGAGATGCCACGTGTTCTCATCTGCTGGCTCCTCTGTAATAACCCCCAAGATGCTGTGAAGATCAAAGCCCCATGGGTACGTCTCCTCACCATACATTCTGAGCGCCTCCCAGGCGTTCGCAACGCTCAGCTTTGCCTCGAGGCTACTCTTGAGCTGCGAAGCTGTAACCTTGTCGTTGTAGGATTCCTCGGAGATGACACCTATTACAACACTCTTTGAAGAGCGGTCGGGAGATGACGTCGAAGAGACAATCCAGGTAATCGCGTCGGCGGAATTTGGATTTGCAAGGTCGTCATTCACAATCGACGTGAAGTCCTGACTGGTATCTGTATCGATGTATGTGATGGAATATCCGAGATCAGTAATTTTCTGTGCTATTGAGGCAACTGGTTTTCCCACAGCATCCTCAAGAGTGTCGCCGACTGCCTCAGACGGACTCATGATTGTCAGCTTCACCTCCGCAGACACCCCTTGCTTTGTACCTGCATCCGGCTGCTGGGAGGTTACGACGGAGTCGCTGATTGGTGAGGTCTTATCACCATCTGAGTCGACTGTCTTCAGATTTGTAAAACCAGCGTCCTTCAAAGCTTGGGAGGCGGACGAGTATGATTCCCCAGTAACATCTGGCACGGGTGTAGGGAACAAGATTGAAGTGCAGAACCAGAACACGAATAGTACTGCCGCCGTAATACCCAACGCCCAAAGAAAGCAGCCGCACCCATTCTTCTCTTTCGCCATTCGCGTCGCGTTCCCTTCGCAAACGAGCTCAAGGAAGAAGGCATCTCTTTCGCGGACTCGCTGGATTCTTCATTCAAATGTATGTGATTGCAATAAAAGTACATATCAATCTTAAGTCATCTGAAATATTATTGAATAGTAATCTTCGTAATTATCCCCGCTCGCTAACCAGATGCGCCTAGCAACAAACAGGGCTCCCTAGACACTAGTGAATTAATGGAGACCCCTCGGTCTTGTCGGGCCAAAAATTGGCTCTTCCGCGTTTTTAGTGGGTAGCACCAAGCGCGGCCATCTGCGGCGAGGTCGGGAAGTCGAGCCGACCGAGCCTCAGGAAGATCTCGGTCTTGAGGTACTCGACGTTCCTGAACCCCCTCGCCGCCCTCCTGACCGACTGGATAACCGAGTTGACCCCCTCGAGGAAGGCGTTCGTCGCCCGCGCGGAGAAGTAGTCCGGGACGCCCTCGCGCTCCGCCCGGATGCTCCTGGCCGCCACCCTCATCTCGGGGACGTTCGAGTGCATCATCCAGGACAGGGCCCGGTCGAGCTCCGCGGCGGCCTCGTCGCGGGTCGGGCACTCGTAGGCGCCCCTCACGGCCTCCGTCATCGCGCACGCCCGGGCGGTCATCAGGTGCTCGCGCGCGGGGTCCCTGCTCACGCCGAGCTGGCGGTGTCTGAGGGTGCCCTCCCGTCTCAGCCAGACGTACTTGGTGCCCCCGGGCAGGGCGCGCTTCTCCGCCGACTCCCCGCGCTCCCCGCGGCGCACCCTGTCGGTGGCGACGGCGAGCAGCTGCATGACGTGGAAGCGGTCCACCGTCTGCCTCGCGTTCGGCATGGCCGCGGCGATGCCGAACGAGTAGGCCAGCGACATGTCGCGGGTCGCCTCGACGATCCGGCGCCGGTCGCCCCCGTGGGCCTCGAGCTCGTCGCAGAGCCTCGCCGGCGAGGCCTTGTCGCGGCCCGGCGTCACGGCCACGACGCGCCTGGCGTCGAGGCCTTGTCGCGGCCCGGCGTCACGGCCACGACGCGCCTGGCGTCGAGGTCGACGAGCGTCGTGACGTAGCTCTGGCCCCTCTTGCAGGCGGTCTCGTCGACGCCGACGCGCGTGACGCCGGAGTAGTCCGCCGCGGCGCGCGCCTCGGCGACGGCCGAGGAGAGCAGCCGCCAGACGCGCCCGTCCGACTCTCGGACGGCCCCGACGACCGCCGAGGTGGTCATCCCGGAGAGCCTCGTGACCAGGACCTGCGCCTCGAAGAGCGCCGCGAGGTGCGAGTTCGGCCTCGTCTCCCATGGCATGCGCACGGTGCGCGGACCGCACGACGGGCAGTCCGCCCGGGGCACGGCGCAGTGGACCACCGTGCGGTACTGCCAGATGTCGAGGTGTCGCCACGTGCGCTCGCGCGTGTCGTAGACGCCGCACCGGGCGTGGCACGACGGGCACTCCACGGCCCGCCCCGGCACCCTGCCCACGCGGACGTGGAGCTCGGCCTGGGCGCCCTCCGGCTGCTCGAACCAGACGTCCTCGACCCTCCAGTCGGGCCCCAGCCCCATCGACCTCTCGAAGAGCCCCGCCAGCATGCCCGCCTGTGGGTCCATGATGCACCTCCGGTGCCGCCCGCCGCACGTCACGGAGATGCTACCGCTTGAACGAGACGCGGAGGCTGACGCGTCGGCGCGCTACCCACTAGAAGTGACGAAGAGCCCAAAAATTGGTCTCCGTGGCGGGCACCGTCATCTCGAAGCCCTCCGAGCGCCAATCCACCCTTGGTGCTAGATGGCATGATGGAAGTAAGAGCGGAAGTAAGAGCAGGGTTATTCCATCAGAGATGATATCGGTTGAATGAGGGTTTCTTATAATGTCAGGCTTCTTCGACTGCATTCTCGGCTTCAAGTCGAGCTCGCTTATTCGTAAGAGGCCCTCCCGTCATAAGAACAATGATGGGAGGGCCTCTTACGAATATGTTTGAGTATAAGTTTATCAGTAGTAGCTAAGCAGTTGCTCGATAGTAATATCGATACCTACTTTCTTAAGCCTCTCGGAGCGCTCTTCGTAGAGCTTCTCGAGGAGTTTCTTATTATCAGCCCCATAGTGAATCCAGTTGTGGCAATTACTGCAAAGCGAAACAATATTCGCCGGAACGTCGAGAGAGAATTCGAAATCATCCTGGCGTGACATCGGAACCAGGTGATGTGGCTCTGTATAGGGCAGAGAAGATCCCCTTCTTAGAAAAGTTGGGTGAGATGAGTCTATTTCACATGCATAGCCTGCATCATGTAAAGCACGATAGGCTTTTTGTGGGTCCCGAACATATCTGGTACCAGATTCAGTCGTGATCTTCGCTGCTTTTGGGACTTTCATATCTTGATAACTCTTTATCAAACTGGATGTACGTATAAGTCTATTCACGCACACTCGTTCCGAGGTATCCGCCTCCTCCTCAGAGACATCTTCGCCATCTTCTATCTCCGAGTCGGTTGGAGCGCCAAAGAAGGAGTAAAGGCAATATCCGAATTTAATAGCCGACCACCCAGAAAAAATTAGCTGACTCTTTTCGTAATCAATCAGCAGCTTCCTTAGTGTCACTTCAGAATCGTGCACGTTATACGAAATGTCGAGCTGCCCGAGAAAGAACTCGAGGTGTCGCCTAGCAAAGACGTTTAAATAACGCTCGGGATAATATACACATAGAATTTTGCCTTTGAACATAGGGCTAAGCTTGTTATTCTCTATTGTGCCAAGGTCATCCCTTCCACCTGCGTCATAGAGACTTAGCAGCTCGCTGCGAATTCTGTCAAAGCTATGTCCCGTCCAATCAGTCCATATAAGCTTATTCTCTTTCCCATAGTAAACACCAAATTTTGATGCAGTTGCGCCATGCATATTCCCAATTGCGTTGAGACTAGTCTCAATGTGGTAACAGAAGCTGTCATTATCTCCGCGTCCGAGGGCGTATGAGTCGACCTTCATAGAGGCAATAGCCGCACGGGTGAATCGATTTACAAATTCCTGACGACGTATCTCTGCTTCTTGTTGTTCTTCATTAAGTTGGAAGGAATTTGCAGCCTGTAGGAATCCGTTTACCTTCATCTTTGTATCCTCTTCATTGATTCGCGCCGTCATCAATTCAAATTGTCACATAGTAGTATTTGTGATTGTCATCCTTTCTCCAAGCGGTCCCCTCCGAATCATTGACTGGTTGTTTGGACGTCAATGCCTTGACGCGGGACTGGTGTTCGTCCTCGAGAATATAGATCAGACAGCATCGTCTACCAGAGCCCTCTCATTACATGAGTCTTCGAGGACC
>LAHS01006132.1_pt1 | contig 10621 bp, 5 predicted proteins | sample 329651 | NCBI WGS metagenome assembly LAHS01 (sample SAMN03275699, study PRJNA271635) | activated sludge metagenome | isolation source: sample C-1 Sludge from hydrolytic chamber (first chamber) of Anaerobic... | reverse complement strand
TTTTTTAAATCTCTTTCTTCGTTTTGTAATGCTACGACATCAGTATTTGTTAAACGATATAATTGTAACATTACGATTGCTTCAGCTTGCTCCTCAGAAAAACTATAAGTTGAAACTAGATTATCTTTAGCGTCTTTTTTATTTTGTGATCCCCTAATAGTTTTAATAACAGAGTCTAATATTGAAGTCATAGAAATTAATCCTTCAACAATATGTAATCTCTTATGTGCAACTTTAAGTTCGTAATTGCTACGGTTTGTGATTACTTCTTTTTGGTGGATGATATATGAATCAAGTAAAGATATTAATCCCATTTGTACAGGACGTTTATCACTGATTGCAATCATATTAAAACTATAATTTGTTTGTAAGTCGGTTGATTTAAAGAAAAAGTCACGAATGTATTCAGGATTTGCATCTTTTTTAATATCAACAACAATTCTTAAACCTTGACGATCTGATTCATCTCTAATTTCAATTATACCATCAACATTTTTAGCTACATAAACTTCACTCATCTTTTTAACAAGATTGGCCTTGTTAACTTCATAAGGAATTTCTGTTATTACTAACTGAAACATATTGTTTTTAGTTTCTATTTCAGTTTTAGATTTTAAAACTATTTTAGCTTTACCAGTTTTATAAGCATCTTTAATGCTGTTAATCCCTTGAACGATTCCACCTGTTGGAAAATCTGGTCCTTGAACAATATTCATTAAATCTTTTAAACTACAGTCAGGATTATTTATTCGATAAATTGTCGCAGTAATGATTTCATCAATATTATGAGGTGGGATATCAGTTGCATATCCTGCTGAAATACCAGTAGATCCATTTACAAGTAAATTTGGATATTTAGCTGGTAAAACAGTTGGTTCTAATTCCTCATCATCAAAATTAGGAATAAAACCGACAGTTTTCTTATTTATATCTTGTAATAAGAATTCAGCATTTTTACTTAGTCTTGCTTCAGTATAACGCATTGCTGCTGCTGGATCTCCGTCCATAGATCCATTATTTCCATGCATGTCGATAAGTGGTAATAACATTTTAAAATCTTGAGATAGTCTTACCATTGCATCATAAACTGAGGTATCACCATGAGGATGATATTTACCTATTACTTCTCCTACTATTCTTGCTGATTTCTTAAATGGTTTATTTGAAAACATTCCTAATCGAAACATCGCATAAAGAATTCTTCTTTGAACAGGTTTTAAACCATCTCTAGCATCAGGAAGGGCACGATCCTGAATAATATATTTAGAGTATCGTCCAAACCTTTCACCTACTAAATTTTCAAGATTATCAGTAATAATATTTTCTTTGACGAAATTAGCTATTTTATCGGTTATTTTTTTAGATTTCTTCGCCATTAGAACTTACCTCCTCAAGAGTAAAATTATCAACATTGTCGAAAGACACATTGTTTTCAATCCATTCACGTCTAGGTTCAACTTCGTCTCCCATTAAAATGCTAATTCGACTATCTGCATCACTAAAATCTTCAATAGTAACTTGAACTAAAGTTCTAGTTTCAGGATTCATGGTAGTATCCCATAATTGACCGGCATTCATTTCACCTAATCCTTTAAATCTTTGGATTGTGAAGTTTTTATTACCTTCAGTTTTCGCTTTTAGTTCTTCATCACTCCATGCATACTCAGAACCATTTTTAAAATTGATCTTATATAAAGGGGCAAGTGCAATATAAATTTTACCTTGCTCTATTAATTCAGTCATATATCTAAAGAAAAAAGTTAAAAGTAAGACTTGAATATGTGCGCCATCAGTATCGGCATCGGTCATAATAATGATTTTATTGTAATTCGATTTATTTGCATTGAATTCTTTACCAAATCCTGCTCCAATAGAATAAATCATTGACATTATTTCTTCGTTTTTCAATAGTTCATCAGTTTTAGTTTTTTCAGCATTAATTACTTTACCTCTTAAAGGTAAAATTGCTTGGAATGCTCTATCTCTACCTTGTTTTGCACTACCTCCAGCAGAATCACCTTCGACTATAAAAAGTTCATTTACTTTAGGGTTTTTGCCTTGACACGGAGAAAGCTTACCAGCAAGATTTGCTGTTTTAGTTACTTTTTGTTTTATCATTCGAGCATTGTCTCTTGCTTGACGTGCTGCTTCTCTAACCTTTGCAGCTTTTATTGCATTTTGTACTAGAATATTTGCAATTTCGCCTTTTTCAGCAAGATAGAAACCTAATTGTTCAACAATCACACTTTCAACTGCTAACTTAGCATCTGCAGTTCCTAATTTATTTTTTGTTTGTCCTTCAAATTGTAAGATATCTTCAGGAATTCTAATTGATAAAATACCAGTTAATCCTTCCCTAATATCAACGCCTTCAAGATTTGGATCTTTATCTTTAAGTAATCCTTTTTTACGAGCATACTCATTAAAAGCTCTTGTAATACCGGATCTAAAACCTATTTCATGAGTACCACCATCACGTGTACGAATATTATTTACAAAAGATAAAATATTTTCAGTATATGTTTTGCTAGAAAATTGTAATGTCGCTTCTACTTGTATACTTGAATGAGTTGCATCAATATAAACTGGTTCGTGAATAGTATCCTTATTTGCGTTTAAACTTTCAATGTATTCAACAATTCCATTTTCAAACAAGAAAACATCTTGTTGATTTGTTCTTTCGTCAATTAGTTCTATTTTTAGACCTTTTATTAAATATGCACTCTCTTTTAATCTTAATACGCATTGTTTATAGTCAATTAAAGTTGTACTAAAAATAGATGGATCTGGTTTAAAGTGAACTGTAGTTCCAGTCTTTTTTGAATCGCTATTTTGAACTTTTGGTTTATTTATTATTGATCCACCTTTTTCAAACTTTTGGAAATATAATTTTTTGTCTCTTAATATTGTAAGTTCTACCCATTCGCTTAGTGCATTTACTACACTGGAACCAACACCATGTAATCCACCAGAAACTTTGTATCCACCACTGCCTTCAAATTTACCACCAGCGTGTAATGTACAATAAACTACTTGTGGAGTGGGAATACCTGTCTTATGCATACCAATTGGAATACCACGTCCGTTATCTTGAATTTCTACACTATTACCCTTATGGATGATAACGCGAATATGATCGGCTTCGCCAGCTAATACTTCATCAATAGCATTATCTACAATTTCCCATATTAAATGATGAAGTCCTCTCGTGTCTGAAGAACCAATATACATACCAGGACGCTTTCTAACCGCCTCTAAACCTTGTAATACTTGAATATCACTTTCAGTGTAATGTGTTTTTGACATTAAATCTTCCGTCCTTTCTAAAATTTAATTCACTCATATTAATATTATAGCATATTATTAATATTATTGCAATAGTTAAAAAAACTAAATTAATATAGTCATTTAGTTATTTTGAATATAATTATCGTTTTTACAATTTATTCTTCTTATTGAAAATATATGTAATATAATGTATAATTTGATAAAAATATAGAAGGATTTTTATATAGTAATATTACGATAAAGCAAAATTATCTTGATTTTTGGGTTATTTTCGGCTATAATCATATTAAGAAAGTTGGTATAAAATGAATTTACTTATCAAAATTTTACTTTTAATTGCTGCATATTTAATTGGCTCTATACCTTGGGGTTTTGTTTTTGGAAAAATGAAAGGTATTGATATTAGAGAACATGGAAGTAAAAATATAGGTGCTACAAATACTGGAAGAGTATTAGGAAGACGTTATGCAATTCTTGCTTATGTCATGGATACAATCAAAGGTGCTTTATTTGTAGGATTATTTACTTTTGGAATTGTAGATATCAAATATTGTTTACTTTCACCTATGTTATATGGAATAGCTGCTGTATTAGGACATACATTCCCTATTTACCTTAATTTTAAAGGCGGTAAAGCTGTTGCAACTGGTGGAGGAGTTTTACTAGCTTACACACCAGAATTATTTTTGATTTGTATTGGCATATTCTTTCTAATTACATATGTCTTCAAGTATGTTTCGCTTGGATCTTTAGTAGCGGCAGCATTTGCTTTTATAGGCGTTATAATACTAATGATTTTTGGAAATGAATGGTTTAATAAAGATATTTATAATATTTACTTTCTCTTAGGAACTATAGTAATTGTCTTAATTATATTTATTAGACATGCAGGTAATATTAAACGAATTATAAAACATCAAGAATCAAAAGTTAAATGGAGAAAATAGTTAAATATCCTTAAAAAGAAATCGTATTTTTCACGATTTCTTTTTTTATTTGTTATTCAAATTTATCTTTTAAATATTGTTTCCACTCATCAATTAGCTCAGCATCTGTTTTACCATCAATACTTTTAAATCTATAATATGTTGAATAGTATTTCATATACTTTTCTTTTCCATATTTATTTACTAAATAATTTGTAAATGAGGCCCCTTGATAATGTTGTTGATAATAAGGGTTACCTTTCATATACCAAAAATACATTAAGTGATCAAAATACTCAAATGGAGTAAATTCTTTTTCACTTTCTATAAAATATTGAACAAAACTTTCAACATAGATGTCCCAATTATCATCGCCAATTGGTTTTGCATCAGCATAAAAAAGTTTCATAATTTCAAATTCTTCTTTAAAAGACTCAATGTCTACTGGATTTAAAGTGTATTGTAAATAAGTAGCTAAACCTTCAATTGTAAAACTATCTTTAATATCTATATACATACTTCCAGGAGTAATAAAGTGAACATATTCATGTAATGTTACATCTGCGCTGCTTACTTTTTTTGGATAACTGATATACTCATAATAAACATAATAAATATGCGGCTTACCATATTTTTCAACAGAATAGTTTCCACCAATAAATTCTCTTACTTGAGCCATTTCACTTTCTGTTACAACCATAAATTCTCTTAACTCTTTATAATTAGTAAATCTGATTGGATATAAATGTTGTTGTTTTTCTAGATAATCGTATTGAAAGAAATATTCCATCCAACTTGTTTCTAACTTTAAAGGGTAAAAATAACTTATATTAGAAAATCTTATTAATATATCAAGGGGTACTAATTCTAAATTTACTTCTATTGAATTTAACCATTCTTTTTCTAATGATGCAAATAGATTATCAAAACTTATATCAAATTTTGCTGAGTTTATAAGAAGATTAAGAAACTCATTTGTTCCTATATTTTCAATTAGATAACCTACAAAGTTAGAAGAAATCTTTTTTGTTATTTCGATAATTTCATTAGGAGTATAATCTTCCATAAATAATGGTAATGTCAGATCAAATAAGTAATAATCATCTTCATTTAATGATTTTAATTCTTCAACACTAACCTTTACCTCATTACCCATTAAATAATTACTGTAACCATATAATAGGCCATAATTAGCAGTAACACCATATATTGATTGGAGTGTAAATATTAAGAAGTTAATTTTTTTAAAGCTCTCTGAATATTTTAAATATACAACTCCATCAGTAACTCTGTTAGAAAACTCTTCAGAAATATAATAAATAAGCTTACCATCAGTTTCAATCTTAGCCACCATATCTTGAACAAAATGAATATAGGAAATGCATTCCTTTTTACTTATATCGGAATCAAAATACAAATCGATATTATTGAGTGAAATTTTCATTGGTTTAAAGTAAATAGAAACAATGTCTTCATCCATGGGTTCAACTAAATTCATTTCTTCCATTTCTTCAAAAACATATTTAGTTTCTTTTTTAGGATCACAACCGACTAGAAATAATATAAATATAAATAAATTAATAAAGATTAAATATTTAATTTTCATAATACCTTCCTCTTAATATTGAGTTTCTTGTTTTTTTATATTATATAAAATTATATTATACTAAATAACTGATATCTAAGTTTAATTTTATTATAATTATCAGTGTTTAAAAAATCGATAGTTTAATATAGTGTTTGTGTTGAAAGTAGAAAATGTTTAACTATCTACATTATATCAATAATTGGCATTAATTACTAGTTAATTTTTCTTTTTTTATTAAAATATATTTAATACTAAAATATAAAAGTCTATTGCAGAAACTACTTCCTCAATAGACCTTATAACAATTGTATTATTTATTAATATCTTGATATATCTTTATTACTTTACTTGGATAGTCACTAACTAATCCATCTATTTTATTATTAATTAGTTTCTTAATTTTCTTATCGTTATTAACAGTCCAGGAAATTACTTTTTTGTTAATTAAATGCATCCTTTTAATAAAACCAAAAATAATTAATAGATAGTGCGGTGCAACAAAATCACATTTTGTTTTAATGATTCTACATAAAGGGAATATTTCAGATAATCTTTTAATTATATTTGCTTTCTCGACCCCTAGTAATAACCCCGTCTTAATAAGTTTATCATATTTTTTAACCTTAATTATAGATTTGTCGTTAAAAGACCTTATAAAAAATTGATTATATTTTAAATATTTTCTTACAAGTTTAACTATTTCTTCTTCATAACCAGTTTCTTTTAATTCGATATCAACTAATATTCTATCTTTACATATTAAAAGAACATCTTCGAATAAAGCAATTTCATAATTTAAACTTTTTGATAATTTTTTTAAATCAAATAAATTTAAATCTTTGATCTTTTTTCCTAAAATATTATCATCATGATGTAGAATAATGAAATTATCTTTTGTTTTTCTAATATCAATTTCAACAGCATCACATTTAATATCAATTGCCTTTTGAATAGCAGCAATAGTATTCTCATGATTACCAAATTCAGTACAGCCTCGATGGGCAGTTATCATTAATTTGTTTTTCATAATTACCTTCTTCTATTTTACTTGTCTATATCTTTCATCCAACAATGAATAAAGATATATATTAATAGGCTTATTAGTTTTTTGATTAATATAATTTTTATAGCCTTTTAATTGTTCATCGTAAGCTTTATCGTCAATATTCTTCAACTTATAATCAATTATATCTATTCTATCATTATATTCAAGAAGCAAGTCTATTATTCCATTTGTATTATTAAATGAGAATTCATATTCTTTGAAAATCTTTGCGAGATTTCTACTTTTCATTAAATCAGAATTTAAAAAGCCAATTACTTTTTCTTTAATAAAATCATCAATTATTACTTCATCTAATAGAGGATTATTAAAGTCTATCAGTTCTAATATATTATGAATTTTAGTACCGTATTCCATTAATTTAGATTCTTGAAGTGAAATTAAACCAAATTTCTTTTTTGAATAAGTATTATGTTTAGTAGTTACTTTTTCAATATTTAGTTCTTTAACATTTACAGGAGTAACCTTTTTTATTTGATTTGAAATATTTTTATTTGATGAAAACTTATAATCTGAACTTATTAAATAATCATTAAATTCTAGATTTTTAATATTTAAAATTATCTTTTCTCCAAGTGAAGAAATTAGTTCGAGAAAACTCTTTTGATCTAATCTTTTAGAATATTCATCTAACCTTACTTGTTCGTTTAATTCTTCAATATCTCCAACGAAAATAATCTTTTCTTTACATCTAGTTAAGGCAACATAAAATAAACGAATTTTTTCTGATATTTCTTCTTTATTTATTTTTTCTTTTAATAAATCTTTTAGAATAGTATCTCTAATTCCTTCATTATAAAACGGAGCAATTATTCCATAATCATTATCAAACGAAAACCTTGATTTAATCTCCGAAAGATTATATTTAGAATATAAGCCACTAAAATAACAAATATTGAATTCTAAACCTTTTGACTTATGGATAGTCATAATTTTAACACTATCATTACTTGTTTTGTTTAATGAATATTTAATATTTAATTCGTGATTTAAAATATTCTCAATATAGTTTACGTATTTATAGACATCAAAACTAGCTTTAGATAGGTTTTCAGCCATTTCATATAGATAATTAAGCCTTACCATTATTGATTCAACTGAGCCTATTAAAGGCATTTTATCATAAATTTCAAACTTAAAAATGATTTCGTTTAGGAATTCTTGATTACTTAAATTGTCTAAATTAAGACTTATTTGATTGCATTTTTCATAAATAATCGAATCTTTAAAGTTCTTATTTATAAAATATTCAAAGATTTCTTCATCTTTTAATTCAAACAAATAGCTTCTAGCAATGCTTGTGAATAAATATCTAAATTCTTTATCATTTTCTTTTTTCTTAATTTTGACTATTAATTTCATAATGTTTTTAAGTATTTTGAAATCATATTCATTATTTAAAGTTTCATCAGCTTCAATTGTTAGAGGGATTTTACAGAACTCGAATATCTTTTTATATAATTCAAACTTACTACTTCTATCCATTAAAATAACAAAATCACTAAACTTTGCATCTCTTAAGGCATTTTTATCATATACTTGAAACTTATTTTCAACCTTTTTCTTTATATCATTAGCAATTATAAAAGCTTCGTATTCTTCTTTATTAAATAATTCAAAATCAAAATTACGATAATTATAAAATTCGAAATTATAATTAGTTTCACTCTTACAGTCTTCATAACTTAAATTACCAAAAACCATTCTGTGATCTTGTTTATATTTGGCTCCACCTAATTCTTCGTCCATTATATCTTCAAATATTAAATTAATATTTTCTATTACTTCTTTTCGAGAACGAAAGTTCTTAGTCAGATCGATTTTAATACCATTTATGTCTTTACCGTATTGGTCATATTTATTTTTAAACAAATATGGATTGGCATTTCTAAAACGATAAATGGATTGTTTAATATCACCTACAGTATAATCATTATTATTTGCAATGAAATTAATAAAGGTTTCTTGAATGTCTGAAGTATCTTGATATTCATCAATCATAATTTCATGAAAATTATTCTTTACTTCTTCTTTTACTTTTGGATTATCACGAACAATTTTTATTGCCATCTTTGCAATATCCATAAATGTATATAAATCCTGGCTTTGTTTTAAAACACTTATTTTTGCATCAAGCTTCTTAACAAGTTCAATTATTACTTCCACATAATCTTTAGTTGATAAAATTTGATCTCTTATTTCTTCTTCATCTTCATAAATAAACAAGTTACTAATTTTCTCTAATTCTTTTTTAAACAAATCCTTGCTTTTCTTTAATTCATCACTTGCACCTTTAGTTGTTCTAGGAAGTGAAATAGAAGTTATTACTTCTTTTAAATCAGAATATCCAAAATCATTAAAAATTTTCTCAACTATTTCTAGTAAATAATTTCTTAGACTATCTTCGCTTAAATCAAGCAAATTATCATATATTGATTTTAGTGCAGAAATTTTACTTTTAATTAATTTAATAAACTCTTTAACGTATGAATCAATTTTTAATTCATTAAAATAATTATTAATATAATTATTTAAAAATTCATCTTTATCAATTACCAAATCGAGTTTATTGTTTATTGAAATAACTACATCTTTTATATCAAAATCATCTTTAACGCATAAATCAGAAATTAACTTTAGAAATTTTTCGTCTTTACTTTCATACATTTCATTAAATATTTCTTCAAGATAATTTAGAGTTTCAATATAAATGATATTTTCATCCATAATTGAAATATCTTTTTTAATATTTAATAAATAATGATATTTTCTTACTAAAGATAAAGCATAACTATCAAAAGTTGTAATATACGCTGAATCAATTATTAATAATTGCTCTTGTAAAGAAGGATCCTTACTAATAGCATTTCTAATTCTTTCTTTCATTTCATATGCTGCAGCTTTAGTAAATGTAAGGATTAATAATTGATTAATATTAATTCCCATTTTTAATTTTCTTAATACTCTAGCACTAAGTACTGCTGTTTTGCCACTACCAGCACCAGCACTTACAAGAATGTTTGAATTATCTGTATTTATTGCTTTTAATTGATCGCTTGTCCAACTAGTTTTCATCTTCTTCACCTACAATTGTTTTGCTCTTTAAATAAACTAAATCTTTATTCTTCATAAAACAAACATCTTGAAATTTACAGTATTTACAACTAATATTCTCCTTATCAACATGTTTAGGATTTATATAAAATTCTCCATTAGTTATTTTATCTATTGCTTCATCAATTTTGCTTTCAGCAAGTTCATAAATTTGATTTATTTGCTCATTTGTAAGTACTTTAGCACTATTATAATAAGTTCCATCATTCTTAATTCTAAGACCCTTTATTACTCTACTACTCTGATGCTCTTTTATGTCTAAATCAAATTCATAAGCTGGATCGCAATTAGCCAAACTATATCCTTGAAGTTTCAATTCTCCTACTTTAATTTCTTTAAAATCTTTTTTATGATCAACTTTTGCTTCATTTAAAAGTATTTTTTGAAAATAGAATCCATATACTCTTACATTTTTAAGTTTGTTAGTGTTTCTTGCAAGATATAGATATATAGGAAGTTGAATATTTAATCCATATTCAATATTATTCATTTTCGTGTCTATATTACCTGTTTTATAATCAATTAAAGCAATATAAGTTACATCATCATTAATAGATTCATCATATACTTGCTTATACATTATTTTATCAATTACTCCAACAAAAGAAACTTTGATGTTTTTTTCTTTGTTTATTGTTACTT
>LAHS01000606.1_pt1 | contig 10635 bp, 6 predicted proteins | sample 329651 | NCBI WGS metagenome assembly LAHS01 (sample SAMN03275699, study PRJNA271635) | activated sludge metagenome | isolation source: sample C-1 Sludge from hydrolytic chamber (first chamber) of Anaerobic... | reverse complement strand
TTTCTTTGGACAGTAGTGATTCCTATTCATTCCTTGTTTACGGCAATGCTCCCTCCTTTCGGGAGGGCTGGGGTGGGCTTTCCCTTGGAAAGGGGAGGCGGAGGAGGGGATGATTTTCAACAGGTCAACGGTTAATAAAAGCATATATCAAAAGACCAACGCATTAATTTTTCAAATAAAAAGCAATTAAAGAGGCTCGGCATAGCGTTCGAGTTGATGGACAGAGACATAACGGAGCATTTCCTGTTTGTCCGCAAGCTGCCAGGCTCTCTGTAGTGTTTTCGCCTCGGAAAGCCTGCCGTCAGCAATCGGAAAATGGGGGTAGCGCGGCTTGATTTTATGGAAAAAAGCGGCTCGTTTGTAGACGTAAGTCAAAAATAAGCCTTACCTTTGCAGACGATTCGATAAATAAACTAATTTGTTATGGTTAAAATCACATTTCCGGATGGCTCTGTTCGTGAGTACGAAGAGGGCGTAACCGGGTTACAAATCGCCGAGAGCATATCGCCGGCTCTCGCTCGCAGCGTTGTATGTTGCGGCCTCAATGGCGAAATAGTGGAACTGAACCGACCCATACATGCCGATGCCAAGTTCGCTCTCTACAAGTTCGAGGACGAGGAGGGCAAGCATACATTCTGGCACACATCGGCCCATCTGCTGGCCGAAGCACTGCAGGAGCTCTATCCGGGCATCCAGTTCGGCTTCGGTCCAGCTATCGAGAACGGGTTCTTCTACGACGTGATGCCGCCCGAAGGGCAAAGTATCTCGGAGAATGACTTCCCCAAGATTGAGCAGAAAATGATGGAACTGGCCCGCAAGGACGAGCCCGTGGTGCGCAAGGAGATAGCCAAAGCCGACGCGCTCAAGGAGTTCAAGGCCGACGGACAGGAGTACAAGTGCGAGCATATAGACCAGGATCTGGAGGACGGAACCATCACCACCTATACTCAAGGCAACTTTACCGACCTCTGCCGCGGCCCTCACCTCATGTCGACCGGTCTCATCAAAGCCGTAAAGATTACGAGCGTGGCCGGTGCCTTCTGGCGAGGCGACGCCAAACGCGAGCAGATGACGCGCATCTACGGCATCACTTTCCCCAAGAAGAAGATGCTCGACGAGTATCTCGTCTTGCTGGAAGAGGCCAAGAAGCGCGACCATCGCAAGATTGGTAAGGAGATGGAGCTCTTCATGTTCTCCGATCGTGTGGGCAAGGGTCTGCCCATCTGGCTGCCCAAGGGCACGCAGCTGCGCCTGCGTTTGCAGGATTTGCTGCGCAAGCTCCTCAAGCCTTACAACTATCAGGAGGTTATTACACCGGGCATAGGAGGCAAGAGTCTCTACGTTACTTCGGGTCATTATGCCCACTACGGCAAAGATGCGTTCCAGCCAATCCATACCCCCGAGGAGGACGAGGAGTACATGCTCAAGCCCATGAACTGCCCTCACCACTGCGAAATCTACGCCCGCAAGCCGCGTTCCTACAAGGATCTGCCGCTGCGCATAGCCGAGTTCGGAACGGTGTTCCGCTACGAGAAGAGCGGCGAGCTGCACGGACTTACGCGTGTACGCACCTTTACGCAGGACGACGCCCACATCTTTGTGCGCCCCGAACAGGTGAAGGCAGAGTTTGAGAACGTGATAGACATCATCCAGAAGGTGTTCGGCATCTTCGGTTTCGATAACTACGAAGCCCAGATTTCGCTGCGTGACCCGAAGGATACCGAGAAGTACATCGGCTCCGACGAGGTCTGGGAAGAGAGCGAGAACGCCATTAAGGAAGCCTGTAGGGAAAAAGGTCTCAACGCCAGAGTTGAGATAGGAGAGGCTGCCTTCTACGGACCTAAGCTCGACTTCATGGTCAAGGACGCCATCGGTCGGCGCTGGCAGCTGGGCACCATACAGGTAGACTACAACCTGCCGGCACGCTTCAAGCTGGAATACACGGCCGAGGACAACTCCAAGCAGACGCCCGTGATGATTCACCGGGCGCCCTTCGGTTCGCTCGAACGCTTCACGGCAGTGCTCATCGAGCACACGGCAGGCCACTTCCCCCTGTGGCTCGCTCCCGATCAGGTGGCCATCCTGCCCATCTCCGAGAAGTATAACGACTACGCAGACGAGGTGAAGAAGTTCCTTGACAGCAAGGATGTGCGCTCCTATATCGACGATCGTAACGAGAAGATAGGCCGCAAGATACGCGACAACGAGCTGCGCCGCGTGCCCTATATGGTTATAGTAGGCGAGAAGGAAGCAGCCGAAGGACTCGTTTCCATGCGCGTACAGGGCGGTGGCGAGCAGGCTACCATGCCCATGGCAGAGTTCGCCGGCCGCATTAATAATGAGGTTGCAAGCCAGTTGGCAGCAGCCGAAGCATAGCCGGCGGAGCCACTTCGGCCTCCCGCCGCAGAACAATCAGCAGGTCTCATGAAGCTGTCAGGCTCCTTGAGACCTGTTTCTGTTTAAAATAACTCATTAAAAATTTGGCTAATACACTGGAAATCGTTAACTTTGCAGCCGTTTAGCAAAATAGACAACATAATATAGTTGAATGAAGAATGACAGAATGAAAGACCAGTACCGCGTGAATAATCAAATTCGCGTCAGGGAAGTACGCTTAGTGGGTGACGATGGTTCCGAGGTTATGCCAACCCGTCAGGCATTGGATATGGCCCGTCAGCAAGGTGTAGACCTTGTAGAGATTTCGCCCAATGCACAGCCGCCCGTTTGTCGTCTCATTGACTATAGCAAGTTCCTTTACCAGCAAAAGAAGCGTCAGAAGGAGATGAAGCAGAAGCAGGTGAAGGTAGAAGTGAAGGAAATACGCTTCGGACCGCAGACCGATGAGCACGACTACCAGTTCAAGCTCAAGCATGCACAGGAGTTCCTCACCGAGGGCAACAAGGTGCGTGCGTACGTTTTCTTCCGCGGCCGCTCCATTCTGTTCAAGGAACAGGGCGAAGTTTTGCTCCTTCGTTTTGCCAATGACCTCGAAGAGTACGGCAAGGTAGAACAGCTGCCTAAGCTCGAAGGCAAGAAGATGTTTCTCTATCTGGCACCCAAAAAGGTTGCCGTAACCAAGAAGAGCCAGCAGAAACGCGACCGCGAAGCTGAAGAGGCAGAGAGCAAGGAAGCAGCCAAGAAGGCCAAGAATGCCGAAACTGAGCAGGGCACCGACGAACAGCAGGCCGACAGCTTGCCACTGAGTGGCGGCATCTTCGACAATGCCAAGAACGGTGCTGAAGCCCTCAGGAAACTTAAAGATTGAAGTCAGTGCGTAACGCCCGGTATATGCGTTGCCACGATATAGTAAAAACAACAATTTAAAAAACAAAAAAATGCCAAAGGTAAAGACAAATTCCGGTGCAAAGAAGAGATTCCGTTTCACCGGTACCGGTAAGATTAAGAGAAATCATGCTTACCACAGTCACATTCTGACTAAGAAGACAAAGAAGCAGAAGAGAAATCTGGTACACTCTACACTTGTAGACTCAAGTAACTTGAAACAGGTACGCGACCTGCTCCGCTTGCGTTAAATCATTTTTAGTCGAATTAATTAAAGGAAAAGAAAACTATGCCAAGATCAGTAAATCACGTTGCTTCAAAAGCAAGGAGAACCAGAATTCTGAAGCTCACAAAGGGTTACTATGGAGCTCGCAAGAATGTTTGGACGGTAGCAAAGAATACATGGGAGAAGGGTCTTACGTACGCTTACCGCGACCGTCGCAACAAGAAACGCAACTTCCGCGCACTGTGGATACAGCGTATTAATGCCGCTGCACGTCTGCAGGACATGAGTTACAGCCAGCTGATGGGTGCCTTGCACAAGGCAGGTATTGAGATTAACCGCAAGGTTCTTGCCGACCTTGCCGTCAATAACCCCGAGGCTTTCAAAGCTATCGTAGACAAAGTGAAGTAAATAAAAGCCCAATAGCCTTCGTCATTGTACGAAAGCGTGCCAATGTTTTTACACATAATAGAAAATTAGAAGAGGGTTGTCGCAATCAAGCGACAACCCTCTTCTTGTTTAACAGAGATATTCGGTTATTCTTGATGTTGCCCTTTCATAGTATGAAGTCTCTGAAGTTTGTTTTTGAATGGATGGCTGCGAGACAGTTGCCATTTATCTATCCTTTCTTGTTTGGCCTCGTTTTTCAAACTTGATTGCGTTATGTAGGAAGTTTGTTCTATATGATATAAATTCATGTTAGTTATGACTATTTAAAATAAATATTGTATCTTTGCACCGAGTTGTTGGACTTCGGTTTCGACATCTCAAAGACATTGTGGGTTAAAAATAGCGTTTGCTGTTTATTCAAGAACATTCCGAAAACTTGGCAGTAGAAGGATTTTGCAACAGAATAAATAAGTGGGCGCCTGCGAATAGTCGTGGGCGAGTTACTTATCTGTTGCAAAAGGTCATGCCAAGTACCTCGGAATGTGGATAAGTGGTTGTCCACGATTCTGCATTCTGTTAAGTAAGAGGTATTTGGCGGGTCTTAGTTTCTTTGGTTGATAGCGCGCAAAGAAACTGTTTTTTATGAGAAATAACATTGCCACTGGCAGTAAAGAAGCTGAACCAGTTGCGCTTGATGGCGTCAAGCATCGTGTGTTTTATCTTGATGCCTTAAAGGCTTTAGCTATTATTCTGGTCATTATCGGTCATTTGCCGGCTTATTGTTATTTTGGTTGGGTTGACAATCCATCCCTCTTAGGACCAATAGTCTCGATTTTTCACATGCCACTGTTTATGATGATAAGTGGTTATTTTACAAATGTGGATAAGTTAATACTTGCACGGAAAGAGAGAATTTTAATACCTTTTCTTGCTTTTGGCTTGCTGTATGTACTATTTACAGGCAGTAGCATTGGGTCTTTTCTTAGCAGTGAACCAAAAGCCGGATATTGGTATTTGTATGTTTTAGCCATCTATTATCTATTTATATTCTTGATAAGAAAGACGAAAATAAATCTATATTTAGGCTTGTTTGCCGCCCAACTGTTATTTTTAACATTACATTTCTACTTTCATAGAACTATTACCGGTACCACTTTGTCGACTGACCACATGTGGCAATTGTGGCCGGCGTTCTGTGTTGGTATTTTGTTACACCGCGGATGGGGCAATAAACTGCAAGTACATCCAATTCTGACATTGGGCATTTGCCTGACAGGAACAATAAGTATAGAAGGATTGCTTTACCATACAGGATGGAATGGTTTGAAAGAAACTTTGCTTACTGTGCTCGTGGCATTGTGTATCTCGATAGCACTTTTTTTAGTATTCTTCCTCACAGAACGTGCCTGTACTGGCAAAGAGTTTTTTCTCAAGCCAGCTATCAGGTGGACGGGAACTGTCATTGGCCAAAATACCCTCCAAATATATGTTCTCCATTATTTCCTGATTACCTATTTAGATCTCCATTCTTTAGGTGCTGTCATCCGTGTTTATCCCCTTTTGGAGTTTCTTATAAGTCCTGTGTTGGCAATTATTATTGCCTTTGCTTGCGTAGGCATATCGTGGTTTCTGCACAGATTGCATTTGGGCTTTTTATTTGGGAGATAAGCAGGAGGACAGGTTATGCTCAGGGAAAAGGGGGCGAGTGGTGGCTGGATGTAGTATGTAAAGGGAGCCAGGCAATAGCCGGCGGGAACTTTTGACACTTGTCAAATGATTGTGTGACAAGTGTCAAATGATTGTGCGACAAGTGTCGAAAGTTCCCGAAGCATAGCTTCAAGGCAGCGATGGGGCAGATTTGAGCCTCCTGAGATGCTGAATGCAGAAAGGTTTTCGGCTCATTTTTTAATTGTTCAAGACGATTTTTCGTTCCCGTTCTCTTTCGTCCTGTTTGTTTTTTCGCTATTTTTGATGCCGGAAGCAGAGGCGGCATTGCATGCTACAGTTGTGGTGCAGCGGGGATGCCGGATATAAATATTATCGGCATGGAGAACATGAAGCAGCTTTGTGGATGGCTTGTCGTGGCGGTGCTGATGGCTACTGCGGCTGCATGCAGGGGTGGGAAAGCCGCAGAAACGACCGGTACCGTTGTGATAGACACAATGACTACGGCCGAAATAGATTCGCTTCAGGATGAGATAGAGGGCGCCGGCTGTGCTTATTACCGCACTCCGGTCATCACGAATGGGATAGAAAGTCAGACAGATATCATCTTCATTTCGGCTCCCCCCTATGCTGCAATGAAGTTGGACGGCAAGATACAGCTGCTTGAAATGGTGGACAGCATCAGCAACTTCGACCGACATGTATTTGTGAACCAAGCCTACAAGGTAACCGTTTCCGTGCAGCAGACCAAGCACTGGCCCGGTGATGAAGAAGCGGGTGGGGGACTCGAGGACGGCGAACTCAAGGTTGAGAAGCACTCCGGGCGCCATGTCAGGTTGCGTTATTACGGTTATTGTGGCTGCTGAGGTGGCAGCCGGCGGCACATGGCGTATGCCCGTAGGCGTATGGAGCTTGCCCGCGGCTATGCTGCCTGTGGAAAACAAGCCTGCGGGCATACTGTGATGGGCTTACTGCTCCTGTTTGTTCAGAATGCGCGGGCAGCCTATAAAAACTGCCATTTATTTTGTTTTCCGGCACGATTTTTGTATTTTTGCATCTTGATAAAAATGCAATAAATGATTTCAGTAGAAGGACTGACGGTAGAATTTGGTGTCAAACCCCTGTTCCGCAACGTGGGTTTCGTCATCAATGACCGCGACCGCATCGCCTTGGTGGGCAAGAACGGGGCCGGCAAGTCTACCATGCTCAAGATACTCTGCGGCCTCCAGAAGCCTACGGACGGCGTTGTAGCCGTACCGAACGATACCACCGTGGGCTATCTGCCGCAGGTGATGAAGCTCTCGGACGATACAACAGTAAGGGAGGAGACGCGCAAGGCTTTCGGTCATACTATCAAGCTGCAGGCCAGGCTGGCACAGATGCAGCAGGAAATGGCCGAGCGTACCGATTATGAGAGCGACGACTACCGGCTGCTGATAGAGCAGTTTACGCAGGAACACGACCGCTTCATGATGCTGGGCGGCGAGAACTACGAGGCCGAAATGGAGCGAACGCTCGTTGGGCTCGGCTTCAGTAGGAGCGATTTCGACCGTCCCACGCGCGAGTTCTCCGGTGGTTGGCGCATGCGAATAGAGCTTGCCAAGATTCTGCTTCGTAAGCCCGATGTGCTCTTATTGGACGAACCTACCAACCATCTCGACATCGAAAGCATCCAGTGGTTGGAGCAGTTCCTGCAGCAGAGTGCCAAGGCAGTGGTGCTGGTGAGCCACGACCGTGCCTTCATCAACAACGTAACGAACCGCACGTTGGAGATAACATGCGGCCATGTGGAGGACTACAAGGTCAAGTACGATGAGTACGTGGTGCTGCGCAAGGAACGTAGGGAGCAGCAGCTGCGGGCCTACGAGAACCAGCAAAAGGAGATTGCAGACACCAAGGCCTTCATAGAACGGTTCCGTTATCAGGCCACCAAGGCCGTACAGGTGCAGCAGCGCATCCGCCAGTTAGAAAAGATAGTGCCCATAGAGGTAGACGAAGTGGACAATGCTGCCATGCACCTGAAGTTTCCGCCCTGCCTGCGCAGCGGCGATTATCCCGTTATCTGCGACGACGTACGCAAGGACTACGGCCGCCACACGGTGTTCGACCACGTCACGCTGACCATCAAACGAGGCGAGAAAGTGGCCTTTGTAGGCAAGAACGGAGAAGGAAAATCGACCTTGGTGAAGTGCATCATGGGCCAAATACCTTTCTCCGGGACGCTTAAAGTGGGCCACAACGTGCAGATAGGCTACTTTGCACAGAACCAGGCACAGCTGCTCGACGAAAGTATCTCTATCTACGAGACCATCGACCGGGTTGCTACGGGCGACATGAGGCTCAAGATTAACGACCTGCTGGGTGCCTTCATGTTCGGCGGCGAGACGTCGGACAAGAAGGTGAAGGTGCTCTCCGGAGGCGAACGCAGCCGCCTGGCAATGATCAGATTGCTGCTGGAACCCGTGAACCTGCTCATTCTCGACGAGCCTACCAACCATCTCGACATGCCTTCCAAGGACGTGCTGAAGGAGGCCATCCGTGCCTTCGACGGCACTGCCATCATCGTAAGCCACGACCGCGAGTTCCTGGACGGCCTCGTGACCAAGGTCTACGAGTTCGCCGACGGCAAGGTCAGAGAGCACTTAGGCGGCATTTACGACTATCTGCAGGCCCACAACGCCGAGACCATTCACGAGGCCTTGGATGCAGCAACGGCATCATCAGCGCCCAAGCAGGCCGCTGCCGAGCCCGAAACTCCGCCCTCCGCAAGCAGGCAGAGCTATCAGGAACACAAGGAACAGCAGAAGAAGATACGCGTTGCTCAGCGTGCCGTAGAGGCCTCGGAGAAGAATATCGCCCGCATGGAGAAGCGCATGAAGGAACTCGACGAGCTCTTCATGCAGCCCGAAAACGCGTCGGATGTCGAGCTGGTGACCGAATACACGTCGACCAAAGAGGCACTCGACAAGGAGAACGAGCACTGGCTGGAGCTCTCCGAAGCCCTGGAAAGCCTGCAGCAATAAGCATCACACAAAGCGAAAGATTATTAACATAAAGCCAAGAAACATGAACATGAAACAAATTTTACCGATTGTCATGATGGTGGCAGCGCCTACAATGGGCGTAGCTCAGCAGAAATCGGGGCTCGTGATGTCGAATCTCGACAAGACGGCCAAGCCTGCCGACGACTTTTACCAGTTCGCTACGGGCGGCTGGCAGAAAGCTCATCCGCTGCCGGCAGCCTACAGTCGTTACGGCAGTTTTGACAAACTGCAGGAAGACAACAATGTACGTATCAACTCAATCCTGGCCGATTTGCTGAAGAAGAAATACAAGCAAGGAACCACCGAGCAGAAACTTTCCGACTTCTACAAGCTGGCCATGGACTCCATTCGCCGCAACAAGGAGGGCGTTAGCCCTGTAAAACCGTTGCTGAACGAGATGGAACAGGCCGCTACCAAGGCCGACTTGCGCCGCATTCAGCTCAAGTATGCCGCCTTCGGCTATGGAGTACCCATGGGCATAGGCTTCGGTGCCGACGAGAAAAACGCCAAGATGAACATCCTGAACATCTATCAGGGCGGCCTGACGCTGGGCCAGAAGGAGTATTACCTTGACAACGACGAGGCCACAACGGCCATTCGCGAGGCCTACAAGGAGCACATCGCCCGCATGTTCCGCCTCTTCGGATTCTCCGATGCGGCAGCATCGGCCAAGCGTGATGCCGTTATCCGCTTCGAGACTTCGGTCGCTCTCGTTTCCAAGAGCAATACAGAACTGCGCGACCCGCAGGCCAATTACAACAAGATGAGCCTCAAGCAGTTCGAGGACAACTATCCCAACATTCCGCTCGAGGCACTGCTCAACGCCGAGGGTGTGAAGAGTTCGTACTTCCAGGAGATGGTAGTAGGCCAGCCGCAGTTCGTGGCCGGCATCGACAAACTTACCTCCGTACTCACCACCGACGACCTGAAAGCCATCATGGAGTGGGATGCCATCATGACGGCTGCAGGCTATCTGAGCGACGACGTGATAGCTGCAAACTTCGACTTCTTCGGCAAAACCATGCGCGGACGCCAGCAGGACTTCCCCCGCTGGAAACGTGCAGTAAACCAGGTTGAGGCTGCCATGGGCGAGCCTCTGGGCAAGATGTACTGCGAGCGCTATTTCCCGGCCTCGTCCAAAAAGCGCATGGAGCAGCTCATCCGCAACCTGCAGGTTAGCCTCGGACAGCGTATAGACGCGCAGACCTGGATGAGCGACACCACCAAGGCTGCCGCCCATGCCAAGTTAGACGCCTTTTACGTAAAGGTGGGCTATCCCAACAAGTGGAAAGACTGGAGCGGGCTGACCATTGACCCGGCCAAGTCATACTACGAAAACGCCATGGCCGTGGCCCTGTTCAAGGACAAGCGCAGCATCGAGGAGAAAGCCGGAAAGCCCGTGGATCGTGACGAATGGCACATGACTCCGCAGACTGTGAACGCCTACTACAATCCTACAACCAACGAGATTTGCTTCCCCGCCGGCATTCTTCAGTATCCCTTCTTCGACCCGAAGGCAGACGATGCCTTCAACTATGGCGCCATCGGCGTGGTAATAGGTCACGAGATGACCCACGGCTTCGACGATCAGGGCAGCCAGTACGACAAGGACGGCAACATGAAGAACTGGTGGACGGCTTCTGATGAGGCCAACTTCAAGAAGCGCGGCGACATGTATGCCGACTTCTTCTCGTCCATCGAGGTGCTTCCAGGCCTGCACGGAAACGGCCGCTTCACGCTTGGCGAGAACCTGGCCGACCACGGTGGGCTCCAAGTATCGTTCAACGCATTCAAGAATGCCACTGCCAAGAGCCCGCTGAAGGCCAAGGACGGCTTTACGCCCGAGCAGCGTTTCTTCATTGCCTACGCAGGTGTATGGGGCCAGAACATTACCGAGAAGGAGATACGCAACCGCGTAAAGGCCGACCCGCATGCACAGGGAGAGTGGCGTGTAAACGGCGCCTTGCCCCACATCGACGCCTGGTACGAAGCCTTCGACGTGAAGTCAACCGACAAGATGTACCTGCCCAA
>LAHS01003083.1_pt1 | contig 10643 bp, 10 predicted proteins | sample 329651 | NCBI WGS metagenome assembly LAHS01 (sample SAMN03275699, study PRJNA271635) | activated sludge metagenome | isolation source: sample C-1 Sludge from hydrolytic chamber (first chamber) of Anaerobic... | reverse complement strand
CTAATCATCATTCTCCATTCTGCATTCTCAATTATCAATTACCACATAAAAAAAATCCCTGCCATCCTTTCGGAGGCAGGGATTTTTTTATGTGGAGGGAGTTAGTCGTTCAATTTTGCCTTGATAAACTCGCGGTTGAGGCGGGCAATGTTGGCAATGGACTCGTTCTTGGGGCACTCGGCCTCGCAGGCACGAGTGTTGGTGCAGTTACCGAAGCCCAGCTCTTCCATCTTGGCAACCATGGCCTTGGCACGCTTGGCAGCCTCCGGACGACCTTGCGGCAGCAGTGCGAGCTGGCTGACCTTAGAGCTTACAAAGAGCATGGCAGAGCCGTTCTTGCAGGCTGCCACGCAAGCTCCGCAGCCAATGCAGGTGGCGCAGTCCATGGCTTCGTCGGCAGCCTCCTTGGGAATAAGGATGGCGTTAGCATCCTGGGCCTGGCCCGTACGCACGCTGGTATAGCCGCCGGCAGCGATAATCTTGTCGAAAGCGGAGCGGTCGACCATACAGTCCTTGATAACCGGGAAGCCGGCCGAACGCCACGGCTCGACGGTGATAACGTCGCCATCGCTGAAACGGCGCATGTAAAGCTGGCAGGTTGTGGCTCCCTGGCCTGGGCCGTGAGGATGGCCGTTGATGTAGAGTGAGCACATACCACAGATGCCCTCGCGACAGTCATGGTCGAATACGAACGGTTCTTTACCGTCTTCGATGAGCTGCTCGTTGAGGATATCCAGCATTTCGAGGAAAGAGGTATCGCCCGGGATATCCTTCATCTCAAAAGTGTCAAAGTGACCCTTGGCCTTAGGTCCGTTCTGACGCCATACTTTAAGTGTGAAACTTATATTTGTATCCATTTTGAATTTCTCCTTTAACTATTAATATTACCTGTCAACTCTTAGCTCTTGTAGTTACGTGTCTGTACCTTGATGTACTGGTAGTTGAGGTCTTCCTTATAGAGGGTTGGTGCTACCTCATCGGAGCCTTCGTACTTCCAGCAGGCTACGTACATGTAGTTCTCGTCGTCGCGCTTGGCCTCGCCTTCTTCGGTCTGGCTCTCCTCGCGGAAGTGTCCGCCACAGCTTTCGTTGCGGTTAAGCGCATCGTAGGCAATGAGCTCGCCCATCGTGATGAAGTCGCGCAGGTGGATGGCCTTGTCGAGTTCTACGTTGAGACCTTCTTTTTCGCCGGGGATGCGCACGTGCTCGTTGAACTCCTTACGGATATCCTTGAGCATCTGCAGAGCCTTCTCCAGTCCCTCCTTGTTGCGAGCCATGCCAACATAATCCCACATGATGTGGTAGAGCTTCTTGTGGATGGAGTCAACGCTCTCGTCACCCTTGATGTTGAAGAGACGGTCAATCTCTGCCTGCACGGCTTTCTCTGCCTCGTCGAACTCGGGAAGGTCGGTGGAGAAACGGGGAACGGTAATCTGGTCGCTGAGATAGTTCTGCATGGTGTAGGGAATGACGAAGTAGCCATCGGAGAGTCCCTGCATAAGAGCCGAGGCTCCAAGGCGGTTGGCACCGTGGTCAGAGAAGTTGCACTCGCCGAGGGCAAACAGTCCCTTGACGGTTGTCTGCAGCTCGTAGTCAACCCAAATGCCGCCCATGGTATAGTGGATGGCGGGGAATATCATCATTGGGTTTTCGTAGGGGTTCACGTCGGTTATCTCTTCATACATGTCGAAGAGGTTGCCGTAGCGCTGCTCTACGCGATCCTTGCCAAGACGTTCAATGGCTTCGGAGAAGTCGAGGAACACGGCGAGGCCTGTGTTGTTAACGCCGAAGCCCTTATCGGTACGTTCCTTGGCGGCGCGGCTGGCAACATCACGCGGCACAAGGTTACCGAAAGCCGGATAACGACGCTCCAGATAGTAATCGCGGTCTTCCTCGGGAATGTCCTTGCCCTCCAAGGTTCCAGCCTGCAACTTCTTAGCGTCTTCAAGTTTCTTGGGCACCCAAATACGGCCATCATTACGCAGCGACTCCGACATCAGGGTCAGCTTGCTCTGCTTGTCACCGTGAACGGGGATACAAGTGGGATGAATCTGCACAAAAGCAGGGTTGGCAAAGTAGGCTCCCTTGCGGTAGCACTGGATGGCTGCAGTGCAGTTGCAACCCATGGCATTGGTAGAGAGGAAGTAAGTATTGCCGTAGCCACCGGTGGCGATACAAACGGCATGGGCGCTGTAACGCTCCAGTTTACCGGTAACAAGGTTCTTGGCGATAATACCTCGTGCACGGCCATCGATGATAACAACGTCTTCCATCTCGGTGCGGGTATGGAGTTCAACGGTGCCGTTGTTCACTTCCTTCATCAAAGAGGAATAGGCACCGAGCAGCAACTGCTGACCCGTCTGCCCCTTGGCGTAGAACGTACGGCTAACCTGCACGCCTCCAAAGGATCGGTTGGCAAGCATGCCGCCATACTCGCGGGCAAAAGGCACGCCCTGGGCAACGCACTGGTCAATGATGTTGGCACTTACCTCGGCCAGACGATAAACGTTGGCCTCACGGGAGCGATAGTCGCCACCCTTGATGGTATCATAGAACAGGCGGTAAACTGAGTCTCCGTCGTTCTGGTAGTTCTTGGCTGCATTGATACCGCCCTGTGCTGCTATGGAGTGGGCACGGCGGGGAGAATCCTGAATGCAGAGATTGATAACATGGAAACCCATCTCACCGAGAGAGGCCGCTGCCGAGGCGCCGGCCAGACCGGTACCAACAACGATAACATCGAGCTTGCGCTTGTTGGCGGGGTTAACTAATTTCTGGTGAGCTTTATAGTTGGTCCACTTCTCGGCTAATGCGCCTTCAGGTATCTTAGAATCTAACTGTGACATAATCTTATATCTCTTACAAGTTTACTATTAAATAATGTAATGTCATTAAAGACTCGGCGCAAAGCCAAGCCAGAATGAGAGAACCAGAAAAGCGAAAACAGCCATCAGGATGGTTACGTAAATCAGGCCAATCATCTGCCAGCGCTTGAGCCAAATCTTACCGCTCCAGCCCAGTGTCTGCATAGCACTCCAGAAACCATGGGAGAGATGGAACCAGATGGCACATATCCAAATAAGATAGAGGATGGAGAAAACGGGATTAGAGAAAGTGTCCTTTATCCAGGCAAAACCATCCGAAGGACTGTGAGCCACCTCGATGTCGGCCAGTTCGGCAAACATCATGTGCCCCCAGAAATTGTACAGGTGAAGCACGAGGCCGAGCAAAATAATGATGCCGAGCACCAGCATGTTCTGACTGGCCCAGCTCACTTCAGGCCGCCGGTCGGTCACTGCATAACGCTCGCTGCCACGTGCACGGCGGTTCTGCGCGGTGAGGATGAACGCATAGACGATATGGCATACAGCCAGAACGGCAAGCGCCATCGTGCCAACCAGTGCATACCAATTAGTGCCCAGGAACTCGCAAATCATGTTGTAAGCCTCTCCGGAGAAGAACGCGGCAACATTCATGCAACAGTGGAACGTCAAGAATAGAATAAGGCTCATGCCGGTTACCGACATTACTACTTTTCTACCAATAGGTGAATTGATTAACCACATAAATGATTGAAATTAAATTATTTAACTGTTAGAAATTATTTTTAAGAATTATACAAAAAACACGAATAACAAACCTAAAGCTACCGCGAGTCAAAAGGTTTCATACTCTTTTTTAGGTATTCAAGAGCATTCTTTTGACTGCAAAAATACTATATTTTGATGATTAATCAAAGCATTTCTGATAAAATTTGGATTTAATTTCTTACTTTTGTGGAAAATTGGACGAACGCAATGAAGTATCAATATGATGTCATTGTTATCGGAGGCGGACATGCCGGCTGCGAGGCCGCAACTGCAGCCGCCAACATGGGCGCCAAGACGTGCCTGATAACAATGGACATGAACAAGATAGCACAAATGAGCTGCAACCCCGCAGTTGGCGGCATTGCAAAAGGGCAGATAGTGCGCGAAATCGACGCACTGGGTGGATACATGGGTCTGGTTACCGACGCCACGGCCATCCAGTTCCGCATGCTCAACAGGGGCAAGGGTCCCGCCGTGTGGAGCCCGCGCGCACAGTGTGACAGAGGCAAGTTCATCTGGAAATGGCGCGAGGTACTTGACTCCACACCCAATCTCGACATCTGGCAAGACCAGGCCGACGTGCTCCTCGTTGAACACGGAGAGGCCGTTGGCGTACGCACCATTTGGGGTGTGGATTTCTGCGCCAAGAGCATCGTCATCACTGCCGGCACGTTCCTCAATGGCCTCATGCACATCGGGCGCCACCAATATCCCGGAGGCAGATGCGCTGAACCGGCCGTAACCAACTTCAGTGAGAGCATTACGCAGTGGGGCATACGCGTGGCCAGAATGAAAACGGGCACCCCCGTGAGGATTGACAAGCGCAGCGTACATTTCGAGGACATGGAAGAACAGCCGGGCGAAGCCGACTTCCACCAGTTCAGCTACATGGGGCCACACCGCCAACTGCGCCAGCTGCCCTGCTGGACGTGCTACACCAACAAGGCCGTTCACGACACACTGCGGGGCGGACTGGCCGATTCGCCCCTCTTCAACGGCCAAATACAGAGCACCGGCCCGCGCTACTGCCCCTCCATAGAGACCAAGCTCGTTACCTTTCCGGACAAAGACCAGCACCCACTCTTCCTTGAACCGGAGGGCGAAGACACCAACGAAATGTACCTGAACGGGTTTTCTTCCAGCATGCCGATGGACATCCAGCTGGCTGCCATCCACCAGATACCGGCCTTGTGCGATGCAAAAATCTATCGTCCAGGCTATGCCATCGAGTACGATTACTTTGACCCTACCCAGCTTAAACACTCGTTGGAATCGAAGATTTTGCCAGGTTTGTTCATGGCGGGGCAGGTAAACGGCACCACCGGATATGAGGAGGCGGGAGGTCAGGGACTGGTTGCCGGCGTGAATGCGGCCATCCATTGTACAGGCGGCGAGCCGTTTGTCATGGCTCGCGACGAGAGCTACATCGGCGTCCTTATAGACGACCTGACCACCAAAGGCGTAGATGAGCCTTACCGCATGTTCACATCTCGCGCCGAGTACCGCATCCTCCTAAGGCAGGATGATGCCGACGCACGCCTCACGGAGAAAGCCTACAAGCTCGGCATAGCCAAGCGCGACCGTTACAACTGGTGGATGGAGAAGAAGGAAAACATCAGCCGCATACTCGATTTCTGCAACAACACATCGGTGAAACCAACAGAAATCAACGACACGCTACAGAGATTGGGCACCACTCCACTGCGTATGGGATGCAAGATTTCCGACCTCATTGGCCGGCCTCAGCTCACAATGTACAACTTGGCCGAAGTGCTTCCGGAACTTAAAGAAATGCTGAATTCTCCGCAAAACCGCAAGGAAGAAATTGCCGAAGCTGCAGAAATAAACATCAAATACAAAGGGTATATAGAACGGGAGAAGATGGTTGCCGACAAGATGCACCGCCTGGAAGATATCAAAATAAAAGGAAGATTCGACTACAGTACGCTGCATGAAATCTCGACCGAAGGACGGCAGAAGCTGGAAAGAATAGACCCGGAAACGTTGGCACAGGCAAGCAGAATTCCCGGTGTTTCTCCGAGCGACATCAATGTGCTGCTCATTCTCCTCGGAAGGTAAAGGAGCAAGCATTCAAGTGGCCAACTGCCACACCGCAACTCCGGTTTCACGTGAAACTTAAAGAACGCATACAGAACAACAACTTACTGATAATGAACAACAAAGTGCTACTCGACAATCTGCGTTGTATTCCGGATTGGCCGATTAAGGGAGTAAATTTCAGAGACGTAACGACACTCTTCAAGAGTGCAGAATGCCTCAAAATCATTAGCGACGAGATGTTCGACATCTACAAGGACAAGGGCATCACCAAGATTGTAGGTATCGAGAGCCGCGGTTTCGTCATGTCATCAGCGCTGGCCCTCAGGCTCAATGCCGGCATTGTTTTATGCCGCAAGCCGGGTAAACTGCCCTGTAAAACCGTGCAGGAAAGTTACGCCAAAGAGTACGGCATCGACACAATAGAAATACACGAGGATGCCATCAACGAGAACGATACCATCCTGCTCCACGACGATTTGCTCGCAACAGGCGGCACCATGAAGGCTGCCTGCGACCTCGTAAAGAAGTTCCACCCCAGGAAGGTGTACTGTAACTTCATCATCGAACTGGTAAACGAGGGGCTCAACGGGCGTGAAGCATTTGATAAAGACATTGAGATAAGCAGCCTGATACAAATCTAAAGCAACGGAAGTGTTGTTGTTTCACGTGAAACGACGACACTTCTATCCTCTTTATATATAAGGGTTTAGGAAATGACAAAGGAAGAAAACGAACAGCGACTGGCGTATTTGAAGAATATAGTCCTCAACATGCCGGAGGTTCCGGGTAGCTATCAGTTTAAAGACGAGACCGGAACCATCATCTACGTGGGCAAGGCCAAGAACCTCAAGCGCCGCGTTTCTTCTTATTTCCTCAAAGAAGTTGACCGCTTCAAGACCAAGGTTCTGGTGTCAAAGATTAGGGACATCAGCTACTTCACGGTAAAAACAGAGGAGGACGCCCTGCTTCTTGAGAACAGTCTTATCAAGAAGTACAACCCCAAATACAATGTTCTGCTCAAGGACGGAAAGACCTATCCCAGCATTGTTGTTACCAAAGAGTACCTGCCGCGCATCTTCAAGACGCGCAACATCAACAAGAAGAACGGTACCTATTACGGCCCGTTTCCGCACATTTCGGCCATGTATAACGTGCTCGACATCATCAACCGCGTCTTCAAACCGCGCCGTTGCCACTTCCCCATCACACGTGAGGGCATTGCAGCAGGCAAATACAAGACCTGCCTGGAATACCACCTGCACAACTGCATGGCACCGTGTGTGGGCAAGCAGAGCTACGACGACTACCAGGAAAACATCCGCCAGGCGCGCGAGGTACTGAAAGGAAACACGCGCGAGCTGGGCGACTGGCTCTACAAACTCATGGAGAAAAACGCCGAAATGCTGCGTTTTGAGCAGGCCGAAGCCCTCAAACAGCGCTATCTCCTGCTCCAAGAGTTCGTTGCCAAGAGCGAGGTGGTAAGCCACACGATAACGGATGTTGACGTGTTCAGCATTACCGACGACGAGCTACGCAAGCACGCATTCATCAATTACATACACGTAACCAACGGAACCATCAACCAGAGTTTTACCTACGAGTACAAGCGCAAGCTCGACGAGACCGATGAAGACCTGCTGCTCACGGCCATACCGGAAATAAGAGAGCGCTTCGGCAGCCACGCCAGGGAGGTTATTGTACCCTTCGAGATGGACTGGAAGCTCAAGGATGCCGAGTTCTTCATCCCCCAGCGGGGCGACAAGAAGCACCTGCTGGAACTATCCGAAATGAACGGAAAACAGTACAAGTTCGACCGACTGAAACAGGCAGAGAAGCTGAACCCCGAACAGAAGCACACCCGACTGATGAAAGAACTCCAAAACAAGCTGAAACTCAGCAAGTTGCCTTACCAGATTGAGTGCTTCGACAACAGCAACATATCAGGTTCCGACGCCGTAGCAGGCTGCATTGTGTACAAGGGCATGAAGCCTTCTCGTAAGGACTACCGTAAGTATAACATAAAAACAGTGGCCGGACCCGACGACTATGCCTCCATGAAAGAGGTGGTTCGGCGCCGTTACAGCCGCATGATAGAGGAGCAGACTCCCCTGCCCGACCTCATCATAACCGACGGTGGAAAGGGCCAGATGGAGGTGGTGAGAGAGGTCGTTGAGGACGAGCTGAACCTCTCCATACCCATAGCAGGACTGGCCAAGGACGACCGCCACCGCACCAACGAGCTGCTCTTCGGCTTCCCGCCGCGCGTAATTGGGCTGAAAACCGACTCCGAACTCTTCCATGTCCTTACACAGATACAGGACGAGGTGCACCGTTACGCCATCTCCTTCCACCGCGACAAGCGCTCCAAACACGCCCTGCACAGCGAGCTGGACGACATCAAGGGCATCGGACCCAAAACTCGAGACCTGCTGTTGCAGAAACTGAAGAGTGTAAAGAAGATTAAAGAAGCTGATAATCAATTACTTACAGACATTTTGGGTGCGGCTAAAGGCAACCTCGTCTATGCCCACTTCCACCCTACCGAACCAGCTCCGGCAGTCTGACCGGTAGCCAACGGGCAAATTGATTTTGGCAGTTCGGAATTTATGTTTATCTTTGTGACATGAGAATAGTCATACAGCGTGTGCAGCATGCGTCGGTAACAATCAACTCAGAGGTTCGCTCCGCCATCGGCAAAGGCTTCCTCATCCTCGTAGGAATAGGCGAAGACGACACCCCGGAGGATGCCGAATGGCTGGCCAAAAAGGTGGTTAACCTGCGTGTTTTCGACGATGCAGAGGGCGTGATGAACCGTTCCCTGCTCGATGTAGGCGGCCAGATACTCGTCGTGAGCCAGTTTACACTCATGGCAAGTTACAAGAAAGGCAACCGTCCAAGCTGGATTCGGGCCGCCCGCCACGAAGTTTCCATCCCGCTCTACAAGGCTTTTTGCGGGCTTTTAAGCCAACAGCTGGGCAGGCAGGTGGCAACAGGAGAGTTCGGAGCGGACATGAAAGTGGAACTGCTAAACGACGGGCCGGTAACCATCTGGATGGATACAAAGAACAAGGAGTAATAAGAAAAGAAGCCCACCCCGCCCCTCCCAAAGGGAGGGAGCAGAAGGGCAACAAAATGAAACAAACCATAAAGAAGGAGAATGGACAGCGGGCAGTGGAACCGCATGCTCTTGGTGGCGCTGCTGCTATACGTGCTCGCGCTGGCAGCTGTTTTCTTGCTGTTCTTCTGTTTTTTGGCACCAATCAAACAATTCGACTGATGAAAGAGAACCTAACGATAAAGGAAGCGCAACAGCTTGTAGACCAATGGATTAAAGAATACGGCGTTCGCTACTTCAGCGAGCTCACTAATATGGCCTGTCTGACCGAAGAAGTGGGCGAACTGGCTCGCGTCATGGCCCGCCGCTACGGCGACCAGAGCTTCAAGGAGGGCGAGAAGACCAACCTTGGTGAGGAGATGGCCGACGTGCTCTGGGTACTTATCTGCTTGGCCAACCAAACGGGCGTGGACCTTACCGAGGAGTTCAGGCGCAGCATGGAGAAAAAGACAACGCGCGATGCACGCCGACATCTCGACAATCCTAAGCTGCAGGCATAGCCCCAAAGCGCTGCAGCAGCCGTCTTGCGGCAATCAACAGCATTCATATAATCATAAAACACAGCATTATGGGAATCATCAAAAACAAGGTTCAGGAGGACCTGAACGCCCGCGCCAACAGCGAGAAAAGCAAGTACGAAGAGGCACTGGAGAAGTACGAAACCAACATCAGCGACCAGGAAGTGAGCCAGGCCGTGGCCCGCATCATTGCCGATAAAGTGCCTGCCAACGACACTGCGGAGGTAAAGCGCTTCCTCTTTGGCAGCGTGGAGCTAACCTCCTTGCACACTACTGATACCGAGGAGAGCATCCTTGCTATGGTTGAGCGGGTGAACAGCTTTGCCAACGACTACCCCGACATGCCCCACGTGGCCACCATCTGCACCTATCCGTGCTTCGCCAAGCTCGTAAGTGACAGCCTGGAGGTAGACGGTGTAGAGTTAGCCAACGTGAGTGGCAGCTTCCCCAGCTCACAAACATTCATCGAAGTAAAGGTGGCCGAGACGGCGCTGGCACTGAAAGACGGCGCCACGGAGATTGATATCGTGATGCCGGTGGGCAAGTTCCTGAGCGATGACTACGAGGGTGTAGCCGACGACATACAGGAACTGAAGGAGGTGTGTGGCGACCACAGCATGAAAGTTATTCTCGAAACAGGCGACCTGCGCAATGCTTCTGACATTAAAAAAGCGGCCATTTTATCGATGTATGCAGGCGCTGACTACATCAAAACGTCAACCGGAAAGGAGAAAGTGAGTGCTACGCCCGAGGCTGTTTACGTGATGTGCCAGGCCATCAGGGAGTACTACGACCTCACCGGCCGACAAGTAGGCCTCAAGCCTGCCGGCGGCATCAACACCGTTAACGACGCGCTGACCTACTACACCATCGTAAAAGAAGTGTTGGGCGACCGCTGGCTCACCAACAAGTGGTTCCGTCTGGGCACCAGCCGCTTGGCTAATCTGCTCCTGAGCGGAGCCATCGGGCGCGAGGTCAGCTATTTCTAAGTGTCCGTTTTGCCCCATTCCTCCGCTTTTTTTAGCAGGATGAATGAGTCAGAAAGTGCCGTTTATCAAACAAACAGGCAACTACCCGGCCGGCTGTTTTCCAACTGCTTGCGGGTAGTTGCCTTTTTGTTGCGTATCAACTCCTGCCCCATAGCTGTTTTTCTCCGGTTTCATCGTATTCTTAAACCTATCCTTCAAGCCTCTTGATGCTATCGTTCAAGCCCCTTAAAGCTATCCTTCAAGCCCCTTGAAGCATAGCTCCAACATTTCTACTATCTTGCAGCAAGGTCATCCCCTCCTAACCTGTGAGTTGTGAATTGTGAATGATGAATTGCCTGCTTGCTGCTTGCAAAGTCATCCCCTCCTAACCT
>LAHS01017247.1_pt1 | contig 10654 bp, 10 predicted proteins | sample 329651 | NCBI WGS metagenome assembly LAHS01 (sample SAMN03275699, study PRJNA271635) | activated sludge metagenome | isolation source: sample C-1 Sludge from hydrolytic chamber (first chamber) of Anaerobic... | reverse complement strand
TTAAGTGTTCGCTATAAAGATATAAAGTATTTTGCGTATGATGATTATACGGGTTTTATAAGAATTGTGGGTATTTTTTCTTACATATATTATATGAATGGTCATATAAGTGAAAAGAGTGTAAAGAATGAAATTCATATGATTAATGATTTTGAAAAGGACTTTGTGAAAGTGTGTTCAAAGAATGGTGTGAGTATACACTACAGTACACATGAGGGCTAGTCCTTTTTTGCAGAAATTCGCAATATTTAGCACTCATGTATTGACTGTGCCAGTAAGTTCGCTATAATAGTCATTAGCAGTTAATATAATATCTTTATGCTTAGGAGGTAATAGAATGGCTGAAATTAAACAGTTTAAAACAGAATCAAAAAGGCTTTTAGACCTTATGATTAACTCTATTTATACAAATAAAGAAATATTCTTAAGGGAGTTAATATCTAATGCAAGTGATGCAATTGATAAATATCATTATCTCTCACTAACAGAAGATGTACTTCCAAAAGTAAACGATTATCAAGTATTTGTTGAAATAGATAAAGATAATAAAACATTAACGATTACTGATAATGGTATTGGAATGACTTATGAAGAACTTAATGATAGTTTAGGTACTATTGCTAAGAGCGGTTCATTAGAATTTTTAAATAAGATGAAAGAAAAAGATGAAAATGTTGATATAATTGGCCAATTTGGTGTTGGTTTCTATTCAGCATTCATGGTAGCTCATACTGTAGAAGTACGTACACGTTCTTTATATGACACTAAAGGATATTTATTTAAGTCTGAAGGAACTGAAACATATGAAGTTAGCGAGATAAATAAAGAAACAACTGGATCTGAAATCAAGTTATTCTTACGTGATAATAATGATGAATTTGAATTTGATCAATTCTTAGATGAATGGACAATAAAAAACCTTATTAAGAAATACTCTGATTATATAAGATACCCTATTAAAATGAATATTACAAAGAGTGTTAAAAAAGAAGGAACAGAAGAAGAATACGAGGATATTGTTGAAGTAGAAACTGTTAACTCAATGACTCCGATTTGGAAAAAGAACAAAAAGGATCTTACTGATGAAGAATTAAATGAATTCTATAAGCAAAAATACTATGATTACCAAGATCCGCTTTTAAACTTATTAATAAAGGTAGAAGGCAATTTAGAATATACTGCATTAATATATATTCCAAAGAAAGCACCGTATAATTTATATTCTGAAAAATATGAAAAAGGATTACAATTATATACTAAAGGTGTTTTCATTATGGATAAGTGTAAGGAACTTGTTCCTGATTACTTAAGATTTGTTAAAGGTTTAGTTGATTCAAGTGATTTAAACTTAAATATTAGTCGTGAATTATTACAAAAATCTAAACAATTACAAGATATTGCCAAGAATGTTGAAAAGAAAATATTATCTAAACTTGAAAATTTACTAAAAACAGATAGAGAAAAATATTTAGAATTCTTTAATTCTTTTGGAGTAAATATGAAGTTTGGAATCTATGAAGATTATGGTCTTAAAAAAGACATGTTACAAGACTTAATTCTTTATAATACAGTAAATAGTGAATCTATGATTACACTTAAAGAATATGTTGAGTCAATGAAAGAAAATCAAGAATTTATCTATTATGCGTCAGGTAAAACTAAAGCAAGTGTAGCTGCAATGCCACAAATGGATTTAATTAAGAAACAAGGATATGATGTTTTAGTATTAAGTGATGATGTTGATGAATTTGTTATTAATATTCTTCAAGAATATGATAAGAAGAAATTCAAATCAATTAATCAAGGAGAACTTGATTTATTAAATGATGAAGAAAAAGAAAAGATTAAAGAACTAAATGAACAAAAGAAACCAATGTTAGATAAAATTAAAGAAGTATTAAAAGATGAAGTAACTGATGTAGTTTTATCTAAACGTTTAACTGATTCAGCTGTATGTTTAGTAAGTAGCGATGGTTTAAGTTTTGAAATGGAAAAAGTAATTGCTAATATGCCTAATGAAGAAAAACCAAAAGCTTCAAAAATCTTGGAAATTAATCCAAATCATGACTTATTTAAAGCATTAGAAAAAATCTATTTAAATAATCCATTAGAAATATCTGATTATGCTGATTTATTATATTCACAAGCTTTATTAATCGAAGGCTTTGAACTTAAGAATCCAGTAGAATTTTCTAAGAAGATGTGTGATTTGATTATCAAATCAGCAAAATAAAAGTATTACTCCACATTTTTTGTGGAGTTTTTTAATATGCTATGGTATAATAAATTTTATAAACGAGGTATTTATGAAAAGACATATAATTGATTTTTTTAAAGGGATGTTAGTAGGAATTGGCAATATTGCTCCAGGATTAAGTGGAGGAGTAATTGCAGTTGTGTTAAATGTTTATAGTAGATTACTAAGAGCATTAAATGAGTTTTTTTCAAAACCAATAAAAGTAATTAAAGAGAATTTCGGTTTAATCGTTGGGATTATTTTAGGAGCTTTATTTTCATTTGTTGTAATTATTAGATTAATTGAAACTTTTCCTATTCCAACAATGATGTTGTTTATTGGCTTCATTATTGGACCTATTCCTCATATTTATCAAGATGTGAAAAAGGAAAAAAAGACTTTAGCTGATTATATTGTTTTCTTTACAGTTATTCTATTAATTGTTGGAATGTCATTTATAACAAATGAAAGTGGAAAAGTAGAAAATGTGAATATTGTTTATATGTTTATTATTGGTGTTATTACAGCATCAACGATGATTATTCCTGGAGTAAGCGGAACTGCAATTTTGATGATTCTAGGTGTATTTACTTATTTAGTCGGAACAATAAATGATTTTATAGATACTGCTTTAACCTTTAATATTGGAAAAATTTTTTCTAGCGGTCTTCATTTGCTTCCTTTTGCTGTTGGAATTGTAATAGGTATGATCGTTCTTGCGAAGATTGTATCTAGGTTATTTATAAAATATTCTAGAACCATGAATTGGGCAGTTATTGCTTTACTTATTTCTTGTCCATTTTCTATTATATATACTATGGTTAGTGAATATGGAAAGCAAATGGAAAAGAATTTTATTATTAGTATGATTGTTGGAGTTATTATGTTAGTATTAGGATCAATGTTATCTATTTATATGTCAGGAATTGAGAAGAAAAATGAACAAATGTAAGATTTTTAATAAATGTGGTGGTTGCAAGCTTCTAAATTTGGAATATGATAAGACAATTGAATTAAAAAAAGAAAAGGTATTAAGCCTTTTTAAACAAGAAAAGATAAATGTAAGTATTGATCAAATATATAAAGCAGAAAACAATTTAGCATATCGAAACAAGATGCAACTTGCTTTTAAATATCAAAAGGGGCAAGTCGTTTGTGGATTCTATGAAGAAAATTCACATCAAGTAATAAACCTTGATACTTGTATTATTCATACAGATATTCAAAATGAGATTGCTAATTATATTAGAGATATTGTAATAAAATTGAAACTTAGACCTTATGATGAAGATAGAAAACTTGGTTTAATTAGACATGTTTTAATTAAAGAAGGATTTGAAACAAAAGAGATAATGGTTGTTATTGTTACTGCTACTGAGGTTTTTCCAGCAAGAAGCGAGTTCGTAAAAATGTTAAGAGCTAAGTTTCCAATTATTACAACTATAATTCAAAATATTAATCCTCGTAAAACAAGTATTGTTTTAGGTGAAAAAGAAAGAGTGTTATTTGGTAAAGGGTATATTGAAGATTTTTTATGTGGATTAAAGTTTAAAATTACGTCCAAATCATTTTTTCAAGTAAATCCTGCTCAAACCAATAAATTATATAATGTTGTTGCAACTTATGCGGGATTAAAAGGTGTTGAAATTGTACTAGACGCTTATTCAGGCGTTGGTACAATTGGAATGATTTTAAGTAAAAATGCTAAAGAAGTAATCAGTGTTGAAAATAATAAACAAGCAGTAAATGCTGCAATTAGTAATGCGAAAGATAATAATATAAAGAATGTTAAGTTTTATAATGAAGATGCAACTGATTTTATAGTTTCACTTGCAAGGGAAAAAGTTAATATTGATGTACTTATTATGGATCCACCTAGAAGTGGATCAACTCCTGAATTTTTAAATGCAATAAGTAGCTTAAAGCCAAGTAAGATTGTATATATTTCATGTGAACCATCTACTCTAGCTAGAGATTTAAAATTATTATTAAATAATTATAAAATTAGTAAGTTATCACTTGTTGATATGTTTTGTTGGACTGATCACGTGGAGAGTTGCGTATTGCTTGAAAGAAGATAGTCAAAATAGTGCTATTTTATGCCTATTTATAGTAACAAACACGCATTTTTAACAGTTTTTATATTTTCAAATTTCATCAAACTTTACTAAAGGTAGTAATTTGATGATTTTTTTTATTTTTATTGATATTTGAAAAAAGGTCTAGAGTTTGGAAACATTAAATTCTATATAAGGTTGAGTTAGGAAACATATTAAAAATAATCTTATAAAATATGGTAGTAATTATTAAAATATTATGATATACTTTTTATAGAGTGATAACTCGATAAATTGTAATTTGTAGGGCTAAAGATAGAAGAATATTCTGGAGGTTAAATAGTTGATATATAGTAAAATTGGGAAAATATTGAACGGAGAATTCAAAGGCTGGAATATATCTATAATTGATGATACCGAAGAAACAGGCGGTTATTATATTTTGTATTGGTTACAAAACGATTCTAACAAGGGATTTGATGATTGGTATGAAAATTACGAAGTTTTACTTATTAATCTAAAAGGTATCCAAATTGATTGGTCAAACGATGATTATGAACCAAGAAAAGTGAGCGAAGATGAAATTAAATAAGCAGAAAATTTCAGAGCGGATTGGTGAGTTAAATTTGTTTTATTTTTGACAAAAGACAAAAAAGAACATCGCGCTACAAATTCCAATTTATCGAACGATTAATTGTAGTTTATCGGTCGACTAATTGTGAGTTATAGAACCGCAATTAATGCTAGAAACAAAGATGTCAGCATTTGTTTTTTTATAAACATTTCTGATATATTAGTAAGAAATAGTATTAAAGTTAAAAGTTTCAAAAGTCAAATAAGTGAGGTTGTCACAAAAATGGATAGGGCGATAAAACATTATTTTAATAAAGATATAAAAGAAAAGATAAAATTATTAAATGGTTGGAAGGAGACCTGGTTACTCATCTTATCAGATAATCAAAAACTTGTATTTCGTGCTTGTGATGATCATGCTAATATATTTGAACGTGAAAAATTTTTTTATGAAAGTGTAAATAAAGAATTGGGAAGTATATGTCCAAAAGTGTATGTTGTCGATGGTACATGCGAATATTATGCAAAAACATTTCAAATATCAGAATATATTGATGGTCAAAATTTAGGCGTATGTATGAAAGAATTTGATGAACAAAAGAAAAGAGAGATATATTATAAAATAGGTGAAATAACTGCGCTGATTAATAATATAGAAATAAATTTAAATCACCTTATATTAAAAGTCGTATATCATGGGAAGTTTATTTTTCACATAAATTATACAATCAATTATTTAGAATTATTAAAAATAATTTTATATCAACTGATGAAATAAACAAAATATGTGAGAATATGCGTAGCAAAAAAGCAACTCATACATTATCATTTACACACCTCGATATACGACCCCATAATATTATATATAATAATGGTGATATATTCGTAATAGATGCAGAAGAATGCGAGTTCGGCGACCCTTTATGTGAATTAGCGTTTATAGAGTTAGAATGGTCTTTTTGGGAAATGCATGATACATTATTAAAGGGTTATAAAAGTGTGATTGATATTGATTTAAATAACGAATTATATTTTTATTACAAACTTGAAAGATTAGGACTTATATTAGATATGCATTATAATCATAATTGTAAGAATGAATGGTCGGAATTTTTTCTAAACATTTTTAATAAAACAAAAAAAAGGGTATTAGATAGTTTTCATAACTAGATATTAAGTAGATCTATCAATGAAAGATGGATAATTAATCGAAAACTAAATAATACATGAGTTTATCGATAGCTCGTGATAAATTTTTTTTATGAAAGAGAAAAAAATGATTGTTATAGAAAATGAAAATGGTTATTGTAATAATACAAGTCGAGCGATATATTCCAATTTGTCGGTGCATTAAAAAAATAATAAACCTCTTAATTAATGTAGAACCTACATTTATTAGGAGGTTTTTAAAATGCAAAAAGAAATAATAATAATTGTAATGCAAGAAATGGTTGTTGAATAAAATAATCAGCAACTTAAAAAGTTAAAGGAAGTTTTAGAAAATAATTCAACAACAACTAAATAATTGATTTTCACGCCACAAGTCTAAATAAAAAAAAGATTTGTGCCACTTTTTTATTAAACTGGATTTGACGAGAATGTAAAATTATGTTATAATCTACATAATTGATTGGAACAACTATGTAATATTAGGATTGAGATAACATTTGAAAGAGAGGAAAATCATGAATCAAAAACAATTATTTATTTTAGTAATGAAACTATTTACTTTTTTGCTTTTCTTGTTATGCTTTTTTATACCACACAAGATTTTTATTCACCCTGTAGCTAAAAGTATAACAAATTTAAGTTTTATCTATCATGAAAGAAATTCTATGTTATTATTTATAACATTAGTGATAATATTATGCACAATAATTTTTTCCATATTTATAAATTGGAAAAAGATAAAAATTTTATTTCTCATTTTATCTTTTATTATGATTATTATATCATCATATTATTTATATGATGGGATTTTTGTTAAAGAAACGTATATTATTAGCGCTTCAATTATGGGAATTTCGTCAATTATTATGATGTTATTATCAATATGGTCTTTTTTCCTATATTTTTATGATGAAAAGATTTTTGATTACTTTTATAATAAAAAGAGTATAAAATATTTAATACCTAAAACAGTTATTACATTTTTTATATTATTAATTATTATTGGTTTTTTAATGCCAATAGTTAAAATAGATTATAGTTTTTTTATTAAAGAAGACATACAAAGGGCTAATATATTGTTAGTCAACAATGGTATTATTAATTTTGTTATTTTACTTGTATATTTTATTGTTCTTTTATTTATTCCTAATCATTTGAAAAATAAAATTATGTCTAAATTAATCACATTTTTAATTATTTTAGTTTCATGTTGCAATTTTATATATACTTCAGTTTATCTTGAAAATGCTTGGTTCAGTGGTGGTAAAACTTTTGGTATAGGTATTCCATATATGATTGTATTAAGTATAATTTCGTTTTTTATATTCGTTAAAAATGAATGGTTATTAAAATTTAACACGGAAAACTGTAATTAAATTTTATAATCGAATAGTAAGGGTGCTTATTATAATTTTGAAAATATTTTGCTAATACAATATCTATAGTATTTTAAGCTTAATATATGTTACATTAATCGAAAAAAAGACTACTTGTTTGTAATACATTACTCTATAAACATGTTTATTTTAAACATTTACCATAAAGTTAAAAAAGCATTTTGAGTTAAACATCAGGTGGTGTTTGTGAAACATAAGATACAATATATGTTCCTTTTGAAAGTATAACACTCAAGACGTCTTGAATGTATAACATTACTCTATAAATATGTTTCTCTACAACAATAAACCCCTAATTATTAAAGCAATTAGTCCTAAACCACGAACGTGGAGTGCGTTACATTGCTTGAAAGAAGATAGGTTGTATTTTACAATACATTCTCATACTTTCAAATTAAAAAGGAAAATAAATGGTAAGAAAAATATATAAGCCATTAGAATTCTAGTACAAATAGAATCTCTAATGGCTTTTTTTTGCATTCTTATTTAGTTGTTAATTGAGGAGGGAACATATTAACTTTATTGGAAATATGGAATATACGGTCCCCAAAGCTGTTGATAGAGAGAAAATGCATATGATTAAATAATAATTACACTATATTTTATATTTTTTGTAGCTTTTCATGTTCATATATTCCTTCATGAATAGTTGTGTTATTTATAAATTCTTTTCTCTTTTCATTAAATTCTTCATCATTATATTAACTTTAACTCTTTTAGAAATAAAGGGGTTTTTACTTAATACGATAAAATAAAAGAAGTTATGTGTTAGATTTTTAATAATGAGAAATTTACCAATAAAACTAAATTTTTTTCCGTATTATAAGTGTAGTAGTTTATTTATATTAAAATCTTAATAATACGACTAAAATCTAAAGTAAATTGTCTTATTATATGAAAGGGGTAATGAAAGAGTGGACAATATTGTTGATAAAAATTTACAAGGTGAGTTTGGTTTGACAAAGAAGAGGATACCTTATCCACAAAGAAGGAAGTTTATTATAGCAAAAAATCGATATAAAATAGTTGTCGTTGCGATAATGTTATTCGAAGTTTTCGGAATTGCAGGTTGAACAGAAAGTCGTAAAGAGTATGAGGGCACCGCCAAGGCGGCTATATAAACCTACGTTTTAGAGAAAGTTTGAATAACGAATACACTGCAGAAAATTAGAGGGTTATAGAAAGTATAGATGCTCAAGGCAAAGCGGCAGTAGAGAAGGCTAATATCAATCCTGCAGTAGATTGTGCTGTTTCTACAGCAAAGGTTGCAATAAATGATGTTCCAACGGAGATAGAGATGACAGAGATTTTAGTGATTTTGATATGATAGGCCCTAATGAACTTTGGATTAGACAAGTTATAAGTAAATAAGATAAAGTAAGTAAAATAGGAAGATTTGATTTGTTATTTATATCTAAATATTTTTTTGGATATTTATTAAGATAGAGTTGACATAATTTGTTAGTTTTGATAAAATTTAAACATATTACATAATGAGGTTTTTTAAAAGTAGTATTCGAGGAGTAAGGCAAATTTAACCTATCTCTACAAGTATTATATTTTATGTTAGGGGAAATGCAATTATACATAAGCTTTTTTTAAAACAAAATATAAAAAGTGATTTATTCACTTTATAACATAGGAGGAGAATATGATTAAAAAAATTTTAACATTGGGATTAATGATATCATTGCTTTTTTCTTTGGTAGGTTGCAATCAGGCGGACGTCCTCGTTGATTATAAAGACATAGGAAAGATTACTATCCAAACACATGCAGAAACTAAAGTGCAAAATAATTACAGTACCGACAATTGGATGGCAATATGTAACTTTATAACGACAGGGGAGGCCGCTGTGGAAGCAGCTAAGAGCAAGCATGAAGTTGACGCTGCGGTGGCGACAGCAAAGGCTAGAATAGACGATGTAGCACTTAAAGGTGAAATTACGTTTCAAGTAGGTATAGCAGGCATTCCGCAGAACGGTTCAAGCGCGATAACAATAAGTAAGTTAGTCCGAGAACATGCGCAATTGATTTCTACATTTGAAGGGCATGACATTAGTTGGGAAAATGATATTGAGATTTGGGAGCGTTATGACAATAACTTTTTTAATGATAAGGCCCTAATACTTCAGGTTTTTTGGGCCTATAGTGGTTCGACAGTTTACTCAGTTAAAAAAGTAAGGGTCAACGGTGAAATCATTAGCATCAATCTTCTCGGAAATGGCGCTTCGAACAACGACGATACCTATCTTGTTACTTTAGTTATTGAGGTTTGTAAAAGTGATATATCTGATGCTGAAATTATTGATGTTGACACTCATATCGAATTTGCACGCAAATACTGAAGTAATTTGATTTGTACGACCCAAAATACGAGTCTTGGGTTGGGAAGTGCAAACTTAAATAGAGAGATAACTTCCAATTTAACAAACTAACACATTTATAGTATATTTTATAAAGACGAGGATTTTATAATGAATATAACAATAAAAGATTGTGACTTATCAATATGCAATGAATTAGATAAATGGTTAGCTGATTGTAATATTGTAAATCATGCAATGTTTGATCAGACCTTTACAGATGAATATAAATATTATAATAACGACAAAAATAAATTTGAAGAACTAATTTATGAAAAAGTATTATATTTAGATAATCATTTAATTGCATATGTTGTATTAATGTTTTACGAAGAAAATGGATTAAAAGAGGTTGCATTTAACCCAATTGTAATTAATCCAAATTATCAAAATCAAGGCTATGGAAAGAAAATTACTACATATATCATTGATAACATTGATTCTATAATTGATGGAGAAGTAAATTCTTTTGCCGCTGCCGTAAGTATAAATAATGAGATATCAATTAGATTATTTCAATCCTTAGGCTTTATCAAGACAGGTGAATCTAAAGATAAGACATATGTTTATTATAGATTAATTAAATAAATTACTATGTTCTGTAAATTCCAATTAGTCGATCTAAACAAATTGTAATTTAACGTTCAATGGAGGAATGGTTATACATGAAAAAGTATAAACCATGGAAGATAATTCAAATGTTGCTTATGATAGAATTTGGTGGCTTCTTGTTTGCATACTTAATGTATCATAACGGAGATTTATTTGCTTCAATTATTATGTTTTCGTTAAGCGGATTATTATTTCTTTTTAATTTTATTTTATTATTTGCATTTGTTAGTTTTCATGATGATTT
>LAHS01005845.1_pt1 | contig 10662 bp, 12 predicted proteins | sample 329651 | NCBI WGS metagenome assembly LAHS01 (sample SAMN03275699, study PRJNA271635) | activated sludge metagenome | isolation source: sample C-1 Sludge from hydrolytic chamber (first chamber) of Anaerobic... | reverse complement strand
ATAAAACTCATAAACCTACAAAAATCGACACTATCAATATGATAGAATAACTATTGTAAAGGCATAAAATTAAACAATTAATCATATAATTTTATGACCAAACAATAGGAGGAAAAGTATGGATGTATTAAAAGTTTCATCGAAGTCAAAACCAAATTCAGTAGCAGGAGCACTGGCAAATGCCTTTAAAGACAAACAAGGAGTGGAAATTCAAGCGATTGGAGCAGGAGCACTTAATCAAGCAATTAAGGCTGTTGCTATTGCAAGAGGTTATGTTGCACCTACAGGTAAGGATCTAATTTGTGTACCAGCATTTAGTGATATTATGATTGATGGCGAAGAAAGAACTGCAATTAAATTAATTATTGAATGCCGTAAATAGTATTTTGAATTTTAAGCACTGAACTATCAGTGCTTTTTAATTTTTTTGTTGTAAATGAGCATGTTTTAATATATAATATATAGGAAAGATGTGATAAAAATGTTTGATTTGCCTATTATTGAAACTTCTCGATTATTAATACGAGAAATAAGTATGAGTGATGTAAATGACATGTTTGAATATGCAAAAATGCCAATAGTTGGACCTGTTGCTGGTTGGGAACCCCATAGACATATCAATGATACTAAAAATATCATTCAAATGTTCAGAGACAAGAAAAAGTATGGGCAATTAGGAGTGTTTGCAATTATTTTGAAAGAAGAAAACAAAATGATTGGTACTGTTGAACTTCATACATATATCAGAGGATATAAAGCTGAATTAGGATATACTATAAGTCCTTATTATTGGGGTAGAGGTTATGCTGCTGAAGCAAGTCTTGCTGTATTGAAATGGGGTTTCACAAACCTAATGCTTAAGAGAATTGAATGCACAACTTTTGTATCAAATGCACAATCGAAAAGAGTTTGCGAGAAACTTGGGTTTGTATATGAGGGAATAAGAAAAAATGGATATATGTTATATGATGGAACGATTCATGATGTATATGCTTATGCCTTTACTGATGATGAATACTTCGAGAAGTATGGATATTATTAAAATTTATAAAAGTTATTCGACTTGACAAACTAGAAATTGTGAAATATAATTAAGTAATACATGTAGGAGGATATTAAATGGCTAATTGTAATCATAAATGTGGCGACTGTAATCAAAGTTGCGATGAAAGAGATTTAACTATAAAACCACATAAATCAAGCAGCATAAAAAAGGTAATTGCCATTGCAAGTGGTAAAGGTGGAGTTGGAAAATCATTAGTAACTTCACTGCTTGCTGTTTTATTAAAAAGAAAAGGCTATAATACAGCAATTTTAGATGCTGATATTACTGGTCCTTCAATTCCAAAAGTATTTGGAGTAACTAGTAAAGCAATAGGAAATAAGGAAGGTTTACTTCCAAACGATACATCAACTGGAATCAAAATTATGTCAAGTAATCTATTACTTAAAAATGACACTGATCCTATTATTTGGAGAGGTCCAGTTATTGCAAACTTATTAAATCAATTTTGGAGTGAAGTAATATGGCCAGACATTGATTTTATGTTTGTTGATATGCCACCTGGAACAGGAGATGTACCATTAACTGTATTCCAAAGTATGAGTGTAGATGGGATTATTATCGTAACCTCACCTCAAGAACTTGTTTCAATGATTGTTTCAAAAGCTGTAAAGATGGCAAAAATGATGAATATACCTGTTTTAGGGGTTGTTGAAAACATGAGTTACCTTGAATGCGATGAATGTAAACATCAAATTAAAATATTTGGTGAAAGTAATGTTGATAAAGTAGCAAAAGAATTTGGATTAAACGTATTGGCAAAACTACCATTAGATCCTAAGATTCCTGCTTTATCTGACAAAGGTCGAATTGAAGATGTGCAAACACCTCATTTAGATAAGGCTGTATCAATGCTTGAAGACTTACCGGTAAATGTTATGACTATTGCTGTTCCTGTAGCAGGAACCAAAATTGACGCTCATTTAGGGCAAGCAAAGACATTTAATTTATATCAAGTTGTTAAAGGTATGGTAGTGAATGGATTCCGCTTGGACTTAGAAGTTGCAGGCCCAGATAAAGCAATTGAAGCATTTGTTGAAAACAGTGTTAATGTTGTTTTAGTTACAAAGATGGGTGCACATATTATGGAAGCGATGACTGAAAATAATATTTCTGTAGCAACAGGTGCAACAGGTGATCCATTAAATGCTGTACATAAGTTTATAGATCATGAATTGAATATTACTACTGAAGCTAATTGTGGATGTGGTTCAACTGATCATGAGCATAGTCATCAAGAAGATCATGAAGAAGATAGTTGTGATTGTGGACATGAAGAACATGAATGTGATTGTGGACATGAAGAACATGATTGCTGTTGTGGACATAATGAACATGAATGTGATTGCGATCATGATGAAGATGATGATTGCTGTTGTGGACATGATGAACATAAATGTGATTGCAAATAATAAATAAAATAATAAAAAGTCACTTTTGAAAGTGACTTTTTTGAACTTATACTGTTGATTGAAAAGAATTAAATTATTAAATCTGCTAGGTATTTAATATTTTCCAAATCAAAATACCTGTTTTCCAGTGGAATCCATTCAGAAACAAATCTATTAAAATTAGTTCTACTTCTTAATCTGTTTAATTGCAAATCTTCTTTAATATCAATATATATTAACTTATCAATTAATCTTCTAAAATACTTATGATAGCTGTACACACCTTCAAGAATAACGATATCTTTTATTTCTAAACATTCTTTTTCATATTTTTGAATTGAACAATTAAACTTCTCAAAAAGTATGGTACTGTTAAATTTTAAGTTTAAAAGTAGTGCTCTTATTCTTTCATAATCAATATTGCCACCTACTTCATTTAAACGCTCCTCTGTTTTCCTTTCAATAGGTAAGAAGAAATCATCAACATTAATAACAGTTATATTTAAATCCCTTTTTAATTTTTCTGTAATTGTAGTTTTACCTGAAGCACATTTTCCTTCAAGGCTTACAATTGAATGAGGTTTTAAATTACTTATAAAATTATGTATTTGGTAATATTTTAGATCATCATTAATAAACTCTTTGTTTATAACTCTGTAATTAGGTTTATAATTATCTTTATAAATAATTGAATGATGAACATTATCCTTAAAATTATAAATACCTAGTTTGTCAATTAACTTATTAAAATCTTCTAGTGGATTATTTACTTTTGCACTTTGTACAAAAGCATCATTTAGATAATCTATGGAAAGATTGTATTTTTTAAATGGTCTTAAGTTTAATCTTACATATCCATTTCCAATTTCCTCATATAAATCTTGATAAATATCATCAAGACTGTTCATTTCATTTTCTAAATATTCTAAAGGTTTAACCTTATTTTCAATCATATGTCCACTTGCAAAAAAACTTTGATATACTAATTTATAAATATCTTGTTCTTGAAATAGGGGATATTTTGATTTATGCCAATTAATTATGTTATTCATAAAACACCTCTATTTATTTTATCATAAATATTACTATAATTCAATTTGAAATATGAGTAATTTATGGTATAATAATCAAGATTAATATAGGAGGACATATGACAAAAACAACAAACAAAATAGTTCTAACAGGATTATTTATCGCAATCGGAATCATTTTACCGCAATTATTTCATCCAATTAATTTAGGAAATGTAATATCACCAATGCATTTTGCGGTTTTATTATGCGGATTAATGCTTGGATTCAAATATGGATTAGCTTGTGGAATAATTACACCACTATTAACTGGTATATTATTTCAAAGACCAGATCTATTTCCAACGGGAATATCAATGGCTATTGAATTAGGAGTATATGGATTAGTTTCTGGATTACTTTATGAAAAATTAAAGTTTAAAAATTATTTAGCCAATTTATATTCAAGCCTAATAATTGCTATGATTGTAGGAAGATTTGGTGCATCATTAATAAATGCAATTTTATATGTTTCAAATGCTTCAAAAACGGATTTTATTACTTATATAAATATTTTATTTGTAGTAGGATTACCAGGAATCGTCTTACAACTACTTATTATTCCACCGATTGTAAGTAGATTGAATATAGTGAATAATGAAAAAGAACTCAATTAAGAGTTCTTTATTTTAGTTTTTAAGAAGAACATTTAACTTCGTACATAATATTAAATTAAGTACAATTGTATTTTATTCTTTATAATCATTTTTATACAAAAAATTTTAAAGGAGCATATAAATGCTCCTAATATACTTTTTATAAGAAGTAAGAAACTTTACACCTAAATTTCTCTAGGTACAATATTATTATTCACTAGCAAGGTAATTTTATTCATAAAAAATAATAATTTTATATAAAAAAGAGAGCCAATAAGACTCTCACAAACTTTTTGAATAAGAAGTATAACTTAGTAACTAAGCTGAGTTAGCTACATTTATATTATAATCATTATTAATAAAAATATACAAATAATCTTATAAAATTTAAAGGAGCATATAAATGCTCCTAATATACTTTTTAGAAGAAGTAAGAAACTTAATACCTAGGTTTTAATTAGGTATAATACTAGTATAAACACTATTTTAGTGTTTATACATAAAATTTTTAGAAATAAACAAATTGTTCAGATCTCAAAGGTACAATAATATTATATTCTTTTTTCTTTGATATATACAATTAAAAGAGAGTCAATAAGGACTCTCGGGTAACTTTTTTATTAAGAAGTATAACTTAGAAACTAAAATTAATTAGTTACAGTATTATTATATTCATTATTATTTTATTTATTCATGAAAACTAAAAATTTTGAGTATTTTTAAGTTTTTCTACTTCTTTTTCAAGATCTTGAATTCTTTTTTCTTTAGTTATTTCTTGATTATTCTTTTTATTATAAATATATAAGTTAATTAATCCAAATGGAATACATAATAATCCAAATGGTAATAGTTTCTCACTACCTAAAACTAAGCCTGGAAACAATAATAATAATATAAATGAAACAACAAAAAGAATAAAGTATAAAACCGCAAAAATTAAATAGCTTGATTTGGGGTATTTTCTCAATTCTAACTCTCCTTATAAAAGCAAAGTCGTTAATTCTGATATAACTAATCACATTACAAAAACTCATTGCATATTATCTTAGTAGTGATAATTATAATAGATATTAAATATATTTGCTTGTCTTTATTTTTATAGTATAACATCAAGAAATTAAAAAGTCAATTTAATTTATTAGTGATGAATCTAATTTATGATTATCTTATGATAAATTCAAATTGTATTATCTTTTGATTTGTTCAAAAAGTAAAAATAACTTTCCATATTTGCTACTTATTTAAATTGAAATGAATTTACATATGTGGTATAATGTAAAAAGGTGATATAGATGAGTAAGGATTATAGCAAATATTTTGCACCGTCAATTAAGGATGCAAGAAAAAGATTAAATAAAAACACTAATAATATTGAATATAATTTAGATGACAATTACATAGGTATTGGAAATAAGAGAACTTATGTAGTTAAAACATATGGATGCCAAGGGAATCTTGCTGATAGTGAGAAAATCTCAGGTATTATGGATGAATTAGGTTATAAGGAAGTAACAGAAGAAGCTGAAGCTGATGTTATTATTTTTAATACATGTGCTATTAGAGATAATGCTGAGCAAAGAGTATTTGGAGAATTAGGAAGACTTAAAGGCTTAAAAAAAGCAAATCCAAATTTACTAATTGTTTTATGTGGATGCATGCCACAAGAAGAAGCAACAGTTGAAAGAGTTAGAAAAACATATGATCAAGTTGATATAATGTTTGGTACTCACAATATTCATAAACTTCCAGAATATCTTAATGATGCATATTTATCTAAAGAAAGAATAATTGAAGTAATGAGCTTTGAAGGCGATATTATTGAAAATATTCCAACAAAACGTGTGCATAAAACTAAGGCATGGGTTAATATAATGTATGGATGTGATGAATTCTGTACATATTGTATTGTTCCTTATACTAGAGGTAAAGAAAGAAGTAGATTACCACAAGATATTATTGATGAAGTTAATAGATTACATGAAGAAGGCTATCTTGAAGTTACTTTACTTGGTCAAAATGTAAATGCCTATGGTAAAGATTTTATAGATAGAAACTATACTTTTAGTAATCTTTTAGATGACTTAAATAAAACAGAAATGAAAAGAATTCGTTTTACAACAAGCCATCCACGTGATTTAGATGATGCGACAATTGAAGTTATGGCCAAACGTGGTAATATTATGCCTCATCTTCATTTGCCTGTTCAATCTGGAAGTAATGAAATACTAAAAAAAATGAATCGCAAATATACAAAAGAATCATATTTAGAAAAAATCAATAAACTTAAAAAGTTAATACCAGACATTTCAATTACTACAGATATTATTGTGGGTTTTCCTGGTGAAACAGATGAAGACTTTAAACAAACTCTAGAATTGGTTAATGAAGCAGGTTTTGAAGGCGCGTTTACTTTTATTTTTTCTCCTCGTGAAGGAACTCCAGCAAGCAAGTTTGAAGACAACACTAGTGATGAAGTAAAAAAGGAAAGACTTTTAGAACTAAACAAGTTAATTAATGAAGGATTTGCAAGAGGTAATAAACGTTTCGAAGGCGAAATTGTGGAAGTGCTAGTCGAAGGAACTTCATCTAAAAACGAAAAAGTACTAACAGGATATACATTACATAATAAAGTTGTTAATTTTGAAGGTGATTTAAACCTAATTGGCAAGCTTGTAAACGTGAAAATAGAAAAAGCTTATTCATGGCATTTAAAAGGAGTAATTATTTAACAAATTCATTCATATAATTGAAATAGATGAAAGCCTAGTAGCAATTTAGTAGTTATTAGAATATATTGTTATTGAGGAGGGATTTGTATGAATGAAATTCGTGAAATTGTAACGAAAGCAGTCGTTGGAAAAGGAAAAAAACTTATTAGATTGAGAAACACAGTTACTCCACAAAATGACGCATTTAGCATTTTAGGTTGCTGGGTTATTAACCATGAGTTTGAAGCTGGATTGAATGATAATATTGTAGAACTAGATGGAACTTTAGAAATAAACGTTTGGTATGCATATGACAACAATACAAGGACTGATGTTGCGAAACAAGTCTTTAGATATCACGAAACTATTAGAACCCGTCAAATTGTTCAAGATATAAATAACGCTGGCCGAGACGTCATCGTTCGCATATTGCAACAACCTACATGTACTAATGCAAGCATTGCAAACAATGTTATCGAAGTAGAAATCGTATTTGAAGTATTATCAGAAATTATCGGCGAAACGAAAATGATGGTTACAGTCTTTACTAATATTGAAACCGTTAATGCCATCGACGATAATTTTGAAAATGAAATAAATGAGAATTTCATTAATGAAAGAAAAATCGTTGGCTAACAACGATTTTTTTGAAAGGATGATGATTTTTTGAAATTTCATATTGTTAGTATTGGTGAAAGCCTAAAAAAGATTGCTTTTCTATATAATTTAGAAGAGGAAGAATTAAAAAAGGAAAATAAGCATATTAGGATTTGGGACAGATTGGTACCTGGAACAAAACTCAAAATTCCAACAATCTCTGAAACGATTGATCATGAAATTGCTAATATGGAACCATTCATTGAGGACTATTATCCAAAATTAAAAATCGATAATATGCCTAATCTAGATTCGATTAAGAAGCCAGAACACCAGACGTTTAAAGCAGAAAATAAGACGTCAAATCAAGAAAATTACGAACAACCAAAAGAGATGCCAATAATCGAAGAAAATAAACAAGAAGATGTAATTGAAGATAATCTACAAATGATACCAACCAATTCAAAACAAGAAATTAAAACATTTACTCCAAGTACTAATAATGAAGAGGTAGTAAAAGATGTTGCGCCAATGATTATACCTCAAGGCACTATACCCGAATACAGACCTCCATACTACGCTTATCCAGTTTATTATCAGTATCCAAGATATGTGTATCCAACATACTATTATCCCGTATATTATTATCCAGTGAAACCAAATTAAAAAAAGCTTTTAAAAAAGCTTTTTTTAATTTAAATTCTTTAATAAAATTCTACCTATTAAGGGTCTTTTTGTTTTTGAAATTGCTTCTTTTGGGCAAACCTCACTACAACACCAACATCTAATACAAGCACTAGTTTTTACCTTTGGATATTTTTTAGGTTCAATTGTCATTGCTTTAGGAGGACAAATATGAGCACATTCGCCACATTTAATGCATTTATTATGATCAATTTTTGGATGTTCTAGAACAAGGTTACGAATTGACTTAATTTTAAGTAACTTTAATCCAAAAATATTCAACGCATCTTCTGGTTCTAGAAAATATAAATCTTTAAAGTCTTCAACATTATTTCCGAGAATTTCAATTTTATCTAAATCGCCTTCGCCTAATTTTCTTTCAATAGCAACATTGTTTATAAATAGACGCTTTGGATTCATATGAACAATCTCACAAGCAACTCTATCTAAACTAACGGCATCAAAAGAAGCCAAAATGGCATTAGCTTGTTTAGGTATACCTGTTGTTCCAGGACCTTCACCTTCTAAGCCAATAATTCCATCACAAATATGAATTAATGTCTTGTCTTTGAACTTATTTAATATAGCACTGTATAAATCGTTAATAGCTTCAGCAAATTGCAATGGATTAGAAGCTTTCACATGCCATCCAGCTTTTGAAAGTCCGTAAATTAATCCAAAAAGGTTTTTTTGAGCACATGTCATATATGCAAGTCCATGAGTTTTAAGCTTAGGAAGATTTATCATACAATCAACTTCAACCATTTCTTCGGATACATCAAAAGATTGGTAAAATTTATACTCGGTATTAGTAATTGTAGTTGATTTTCTACCATTTACTATTTGAACATTTTCTTCAATTAAAACATCATAAATTCCATTCTTTTTCAAAGTAAAAATTAAATCTTTTGTCGCTGGATTATCACCAACGATAATATTATTAGTTTTTTCTTTTACTAATTGAATTACTGCTTGAACAAAAGTTGGATTAGTTGTAATTGCTTTTTCCTTTTCAAAGGGTCCTAAACAGTTAAGTTTTATAAAAACTTTACTGTCTTTTTTAATCGCATTATATCCATCAATTAAATCAAGGGCTTCTCTTACTTTTTCTTTTACTAATTTTAATTCATATTTATCACATTTTAATAAAGCAACTTTCATATTACTCCTCTATATGTTTTCTTATTTTTTCAAAAGTTTCTTCACTGATTACATGTTCGATTCTACAAGCATCCTTTTCAGCATTATCATTACTTACTCCTAAATGTTCATTTAAGAACTTAGTAATAATTAAATGTCTTTGAAGAACGCCTTCTGCTTTGCTTAATCCAATGTTGGTTAGGTCAATTAAGCCAGATTCATCAGTCTTTATTAAGCCGGCATTTTTTAAGATACTAACTGCTCTACTTACACTTGGCTTAGAGAAACCTAATTCATTTGCAATATCAATAGAACGAACTTGTCCATTCTTCCTTTTAAGAATTAAGATGGTTTCCAAATAATTTTCACCTGATTCATATAATTTCATAAATCACCTCAAAGTTATATATAATTATTATATAATAAAAACTTCTATTAGTCCAGTTATAGTTTTTAAAAATTAGTAAATCACATAATAAAATAGTTATCAAGGAAAATGCTTTTATTTTAATAAAAAAATATTGACAATAATTAGATATTCACGTATAATATTTATAGTTAGCATACGCTAACCATATTAGCGTATGATGGAGGACAAGAAATGACTAACTTAAAAGAAGCGAAAATAGGGAAAGCTGTAGTTGTAGTTAGGATTGATGCGGTCGGACCTTTAAGAAGAAGAGTAATGGATATGGGAATTACAAAGGGATGCAAAATAGTTGTGAAGAAGATTGCACCATTTGGAGATCCAATTGAAATAACAGTTAGGGGTTATGAGTTATCTTTAAGAAAAGATGATGCTGAAAAGATAATCGTAGAATATATAGACTAGGAAGAGGTAATAAAATGGGAATTAAAATTGCTTTAGTAGGTAACCCTAATTCTGGTAAAACCAGCATGTATAATGCCTTAACTGGAAGTAACCAATATGTTGGTAATTGGCCAGGAGTAACAGTAGAAAAAAAAGAAGGTAAATTAAAAGGGTTTAAAGATGTTATTATAACAGACTTACCAGGAATATATTCATTGTCACCATATAGTTTAGAAGAAGTAATTACAAGAGATTACTTACTAACAGATGATATAGATGTAATTATAAATATAGTTGATGCAACAAATATTGAAAGAAATTTATATTTATCTACTCAAATTCTTGAAATCAATAAACCTGTTATTATTGCACTTAATTTAATTGACGTTGTTGAAAAAAGAGGGGACAAAATCAATGTTGAAGAACTTAGTAAAAGTTTAGGTTGCCCCGTTATTGTTACTTCAGCAACTAAAAATATTGGATTAAAAGAACTTGCAAGTATTGCAGTTAGTCTTGCAAGTACTTCTAGAGATGCCATGAAATTTGGATATTCATTTAGTACTATTAAAGCTTTAGAAAATATTAAAGAATTAATAAAGGAT
>LAHS01002652.1_pt1 | contig 10696 bp, 8 predicted proteins | sample 329651 | NCBI WGS metagenome assembly LAHS01 (sample SAMN03275699, study PRJNA271635) | activated sludge metagenome | isolation source: sample C-1 Sludge from hydrolytic chamber (first chamber) of Anaerobic... | reverse complement strand
GGCCATGACGGCATTGGCCAAGTTGGGCGATACCATCCACCTGCCACTGAATACAGAGCGACTGGCCAAACTTACCGAAAACTATGTGGTGGACAACAGCAAGATCAAAGCGGCCCTTGGCATTTCCAAGATGCCTGTGTCTACCCGGGAAGGCCTTGTCTTCACGATTCAATCTTTTCAGGAAAAACGATGAAACTCATAGATACATCACTGCTGGACAGCGTCTCCCATCAGGCTGCGGCATCAGAGCGACTTCGCCAGAACTATAATTTCCACGACTTCCTCGGTGCTCCCTGCCAGAGACTGCTGAACGCACTGGAGCCGGGTACGGTAGTACCTGTGCATCGACACATGCACACGGCTGAGACATACGTTGTCTTGCGTGGCAGCATAGAATTGAAATATTATAACGACGATAAGGAGGTAATAGACGAGGTGGTGGTTGCTCCTGCCTTGGGCATCCATGGTGTCCATATCCCTCAGGGCACGTGGCATGGCATGAAAGTGCTGGAGCACGGCACGGTGATTTTCGAAACCAAAGATGGCCCGTACACTCCTGTTGGTCCTGAAGATGTTTTAATGCCTTAAAAGTAATGCTGTTAAAATATATTGTTATCCTGCTGGTGCTCTTTGTGCTGGAGCTTGTGTATTTCAGAATAGCCGACCGTCTGAACATCGTAGACCGACCCTCGGAGAGGGGGTCGTCGCGCGAAGTGACATTGCGGGGCGGCGGCATCATTTTTTATCTTGGAGCATTGCTGTTTTTTGTAATCTCCGGCTTCCGCTTTCCGTGGTTCATCCTTGGTTTGTCCATTGTGGCCGTATTGAGTTTTATGGACGACTTGTATTCTTTGTCGCCCAAGCTGCGCCTGCCCTTGCAGTGTGTCGGCATGTTGTTTCTGCTGTCCAGCTTGATGACAGGCGGCATGCTGCATGCTTGGGGGGGAATATTGTTTGTTCTCATAGGTCTCATCGTGTGTACGGGGGCCATGAATGTGTTCAATTTCATGGATGGAATCAATGGTATTCTGGGTGGCTACGCCCTGGTGGTGCTATTGGCAGTCGTTTATACCATTCAGACCATGGATATATCGTATAAAGATTCTCTGTTAGAGCTTGGCTATATTTCCATCATCGCCTGTTTGGTATTCTGTTTCTACAATTTCAGGACAAAGGCCAGATGCTTTGCCGGCGACGTGGGGTCTATTTCGGTAGCCTTTATCACGCTTTTCCTCGTGGGGGCCGTTATAGTGCATAACGGTGATTTGTCTTGGATGGCGTTCATGGTCGTGTTTGGTGTAGACGGTTGCCTGACCATCCTGCATCGTATGCTCCTGCACGAAAAGCTGTCACAGCCCCACCGTAAGCATATGTACCAGCTTATGGCCAACGAGTTACACATACCTCATGTTGTGGTATCGGCATTTTATATGTTTGCCCAGGCTTGTTGTTGTGCGTGGTATCTATGGATGCCGGGCTACATCACGCTGGTACTGCAAGTCGCGCTGCTGTCGGTGGTCTATATGGTGTTTATGAGGAAGTATTTTTATCTGCACCAGGAGGAAGTGTAATATCCTTTTATGCAAAAGAACATAGGTTCGTATCTTATGATTTAATTTAGGATTATACGTGAGACCATCGTGCAGTAGTGGGCCACCCGGTATGAGGGGATTCGAAATATGATCATGCCTCGGAAGCACTGTGCTTCCGAGGCATTTTTGTTTCCTCGCCACAATTGTCGCTTTATAAATTGTTAACATAAAAACCGTACATAAAGATGCTATTTCGTACATATCTTTTGATTATTATGACTAATTTTGCGCTAAGCGACTAAAAACTACTATTAATTTTATGAAAAAAACTATTATGACCATTGCTGCAGCATGTATGGTGGGTAGCATGTCAGCACAGAGTGTGCGCCCAGCCATACCTCGTGATGGAGCCATAGAGGCGAAAGTTGAGAAGTTGATGGGCAAGATGTCTCTCGACGAGAAAATCGGACAGATGCTCGAGTTGGGTATCGACTGCTTCGGGAAGATGGAGGTCGAGAATGCCAAGCTCGACCGTACCAAGATGCGTAACAAGCTTCTGGAACTCGGACGGAAAGACGAGGAGATCTCCAAGCTCATGCGCAAGAGCGATGCCGAGATCATGAAGGAGCTGGCTCCCTTTAATCTCGACATCTATCAGGGCGACACCAAGATGATGTGGAAGATCAACGAGGAGACGCTCGACACCATTCTCGGTAAATATAAGGTAGGATCCATACTCAACGCTCCTGCCACGCGTGCACAGAGCGTGGCCGACTGGCAGAAGATCATCGGCACCATTCAGAAGAAGTCGATGAAGCTCATCGGCATACCCTGTATCTACGGTCTCGACAACAACCACGGCGTGACCTACGTGCAGGGAGGCACCCTCTTCCCGCAGCCCATCAACACCGCCGCCTCGTTCAACGTGGAGCTCGCCCGTCAGGAGGGCCAGATCTGTGCCTACGAGAGCCGTGCGGCCAACTGCCCCTGGGTGTATAACCCCACCATCGACCTCGGCCGCGATCCCCGTTGGTCGCGTATCTGGGAGAGCTTCGGCGAGGACGCCATCGTCAACTCGCGCATGGTCGAGGCCAAGATCCGTGGCTATCAGGGCGATGACCCCAACCACCTCGGACAGTACAGTGTGGCCACGAGCGTGAAGCACTATTTCGGTTACGGAGCTCCCTTCTCGGGAAAGGACCGCACGCCCGCCATCATCGCGCCCAATGTGCTGCGTGAGAAATACTTCGAGCCCTTCCGCCGTGCCATTGAGGCTGGTGCCATGACCATCATGGTCAACTCTGCCTCGGTCAATGGCGTGCCCCTGCATGCCAGCTACGAGTATCTGACGCAGTGGCTCAAGAAGGATCTCAACTGGGACGGTATGATCGTCACCGACTGGGCCGACATCAATAACCTCTACACCCGCGAGCATGTGGCCAAAGACAAGAAAGATGCCATACGCATCGCCATCAATGCCGGTATCGACATGAGCATGGATCCCTATAGCGTCGATTTCGCCGTGCTGCTCAAGGAGCTGGTCAACGAGGGCAAGGTAAGCATGGATCGTATCGACGATGCCGTGCGCCGTATCCTCCGACTGAAGTATCGTCTGGGCCTCTTCGACCAGCCTAACACCGGTGGCAAGGCCTATAGCAAATATGGCAGCGAGGAGTATGCTGCCAAGGCGCTCGCTGCTGCCGAGGAGACCGAGGTGCTGCTCAAGAATGAGGACAACATTCTGCCCATCGCCAAAGGCAAGAAGATCCTGCTCGCAGGCCCCAACGCCAACCAGATGCGCTGTCTCAACGGTGGCTGGAGCTACTCATGGCAGGGATCGAGGGTGGAAGACCTGAGCGAGAACTACAACACCATCTACGAGGCTCTCTGCAACAAATACGGCAAAGACAATGTCATTCTGGAGCAGGGCGTTACCTACAATGAGAACGGCAGCTACTGGCAGGAGAACACGCCCGATATCAGCAAGGCGGTGAATGCCGCCCAGCAGGCCGACGTTATCGTGGCGTGCATCGGCGAGAACTCGTATTGCGAGACTCCCGGCAACCTGACCGACCTCACCCTGTCACAGAATCAGCGCGACCTCGTCAAGGCCCTCGCCAAGACGGGTAAGCCCATTGTGATGGTGATCAACGGCGGCCGTCCTCGCCTCGTGGCCGATATAGAGCCGCTGGCCAAGGGCGTAATCGACATTCTGCTGCCTGGCAACTACGGTGGCGATGCCTTGGCCAACCTCATGGCCGGCGATGCCAACTTCTCGGCCAAGATGCCTTACACCTATCCCAAGGAGATCAACTCGCTCATCAACTACGACTATAAGGTGAGCGAGGAGGTATCGACCATGGCCGGTGCCTACGACTACGATGCCAAGGTGACGCAGCAGTGGCCTTTCGGTTTCGGTCTGAGCTACACCACCTTCGGCTACAGCAACCTCAAGGTGAGCCAGAACAGCTTCGGTCCTGGCGACGTACTCACCGTGACGGTCGATGTGACCAACAAGGGTGCTAAGGCCGGCAAGGAGGCTGTGCTGCTCTATTCGAGCGACCTCGTGGCCTCCATCACTCCCGACAGCCGTCGTCTGCGTGCCTTCCAGAAGGTAGCCTTGCAGCCCGGCGAGACCAAGACGGTCACCTTCGAGCTGCCCGCCAAGGCGCTGGCCTTTGTGGGTGCCGACGGCAAGTGGGTACTCGAGGAGGGCGACTTTGTGCTTTCTGCCGGTGGTCAGACGGCTAAGGTGAACTGTACCGAGACCAAACACTGGGAGGAACCCAATATCTAAATTCGTAGCAACATCGGGCAAATTGTGGCAGTCATCTTGATCTGCCTGATTTGCCCGATTTCGCTTGATTAGCCCGATATGCCTGATCGGCCCAATCAGCCCGATTCCTTATTCCAAGAAAAATCTCAATCACAATGAAACAAGCTATATTATCTTTCTTTCTCGCCGCTCTTGCCCTGACCGCTCAGGCCAAGGTGCGTCTGCCTCATATTCTCTCCGACGGCATGGTGCTGCAGCAGCAGGCCACGGTGAAGCTGTGGGGCTGGGACAAGGCTGGCCGTCAGGTCACGGTCACTCCTTCGTGGGACGGACACCGCTACACCGCTACAACCGATAAGGACGGACGGTGGATGGTCAGCATCACCACACCGCGGGCCGACCACAAACCCTATACCGTTACCTTCGACGATGGCGACCGCACTGTTGTCAGCGGCGTGCTGATGGGCGAGGTGTGGGTCTGTGCTGGCCAGAGCAACATGGAGGTCACGATGAGTGGCTTCAACAACTGTCCCGTGGAGGGTTACAACGAGGAGCTGGCGGTGGCCGACGACCACAGCGATGTCCATTTTGTCAAGATCCCCAGCGTGATGAGCATGCGTCCGCTCGACGATGCCCAGTGCCGGTGGGAAGCCGTGTCGCCGCAGACTTTAGGCCACTGCAGTGCCGTGGGCTACTACTTTGCCCGCATGGTGAGTCATGCGCTGCGTGTTCCCGTCGGGCTCGTGCTGGCCAACAAGGGTGGTTCGCGCGTGGAGAGCTGGCTGTCGGAAGACAACCTGCGCCGTCACACCGATGAGCCTCTCGACTCCATGCAGATGGTGAAGCGTTACGACCTCGACTATATACGGCCGCTGCTCTGGGGCAACGGCACGTTCCACCCCATACTTCACTACACCGCCCACGGCATACTGTTTTATCAGGGCTGCTCCAACGTGGATCGCAACACCTCGACCTATGCCGAGCGCCTGAAGATCCTCGTGGAGCAGTGGCGTAAGGATATGGACAATGCGCAGATGCCGTTCTACATGGTGCAGATCGCACCTTACGCTTACGGCGATGGACGCGACGGCGTGTCGGGTGCCCTGCTGCGCGAACAGCAGATGCGGGCGGCCGACCTCATTCCCCATGCCGGCATCGTGGGTACCAACGACTGTGTGTATCCCTGGGAGTCGGCACAGATCCACCCCTGCCAGAAGCGGCCCGTCGGTGAGCGGCTGGCGCGCATGGCGCTGAACCGCGACTATGGCTTCTCGGCGATACAGAGCGAGGGCATGCGCTACGAGAGCATGACCATCGAGGGCGACACCTGCTACCTCAAGATGAAGAATACCTACGGCGGCATCTCGCGCATGGACGATATTCAGGGCTTTGAGGTGGCCGGCGAGGATCGGGTGTTCCACCCCGCCAAGGCCGGACATTTCTGGGTGCCGCGTCAGGATCCGCGCAACGAGACGGTGTTTGTCACCTCACCCGAGGTGAAACGCCCCGTGGCCGTGCGCTACTGCTTCCGCAACTTCCAGCTCGGCAACCTTTGCAACAATGCCCTCCTGCCGCTCTTCCCCTTCCGTACGGACCACTGGTAAAGCCCCCCTCGGTCCCCCCGAAGGGGGGGGGAAGCCCAGCAGCCCCTGTGAACGTACAGCCCCTCCCGTCCTCCCCGAAAGGGGGAGGAGAAGCAACGCGGAAGCTTGAACCACAAATGGACACGAACGGCTGGCGTAAAGATCTCCAACCACAGATTTCACGCTACAGATTACGCAGATTTTCACAGATTCATTCGTGCCATAGATAATTTATTATAGATCTCACAGATTGGCCCCTCTCAACCTCCTCAAATGGAGGCCGAGAGGGGCCATTTACTAACCGTTGCTTTCTCCTCCCCTTTCGGAGGTCGGTTGCTGCTGGGCTTCCCCCCTTTCGGGGGGACCGAGGGGGGCTGTAGGACTGTTGTGCTCTTAGTCCTCCCAGCTGTCCTCCCAGTCACTCCAGGTGTTGTGCTTCTTGGCACTGTTAACATTAGGAAGTCCATCACCTCCTGTATTGATAGGGCCTTCTTCTTTATTGGGACTTGTGTCGCTTCCTAAGCTGTAATTTCCCTTGGAGGCATCGCAGAGATGGTGCTCCACCATGGTGGAGATCACCTCGGCGACTGGTGTTACATATGATTTTTTCATAACTGTTTCTCTTTTAGCGTACTACATATTTCTTGCCATTCACGATGTAGATGCCCTTGGGCAGACCTTCGAGCGAGCTGCCTGTGCGGACTACCTGGCCATTGAGGTTGCGTACAACGTCCTCGCCCTGCTCATCACCGGCTACGGCGATAGCCTTGATGGCTGTGGGTGTCTGGCCTTCTTCGGAGTCAAAGACCAACTCATCCACGTAGAAGAAGGCAGGATTGAACGTCTTGGCCTGAACATTGTCCTCCCTGCTTGGAATGACCAGGGCCGTGTATTTGCCCCATGTGCCACCTGCTATGGTACGCTTGTAGAAGCCTGCGGGGTAGCTACCGTTGGTGGCTCCGGCACCGTTGTAATAGAAGTAGCTTGGAGCCGGCTGCTGCTTGCCCTGGGTGTAGTTGCCGATGAACTTATAGTCCACACCATCGGCAGGGAGGGTAACGCTCTCGCTCTTCAATGCATCGTCGGTCTCTGGCTTCCTGACTATTCCTGTAATGGTATTCTTCACACCAGTCAGGTTGCCCGAATGAATTCCAGGATGTATCATGTAAGGATGGTGAGCCTTAGTCGTTTTGACAGGAGACTTGAACTCTAAGGTCAGATACTTGGTGCCATCGACTCTTTTAACGTAGGCTTTAGAGAACTCTACTACCTCCACGGTAGCACCGTAGGCGCTCTTCAGCTGGATTTCTGTCATATCGAAAGGCAGGCACATGCTGTACCATACATCGCGGATGCGCACGTCGTTGGTGAAGATTTCTTCCGGACGTATCTTGCCTGTAACCATGAAGTCGTGCCAGCCGGCATAAGCTGTACCGTCACCATTGAATTTTCCGTCATCCACCACAGGTATCTTGTTGCCATAGGAATCCGTGGTGTACCTCATATTATTGCCTGATGTTCCAAGTGTCTTGATAACAGGGTTTACATATTTGTCCTTTGCAGCTTCAGGATAGTGGAATACTGTTACTACATTCTTTCCTGCACCTGGCCTGTAAGCTGTACGAGGATCAACTTCTTCTCCTGTACCTGTCCCATTATAAGTATAACTATAGGTAACCATGGGCTGGAAAGCCTGTTCTTGGGCAGCAGTATTCGTGCCCAATACCCACACGTCCTTCAAGTTCTTGTTGTTCTGGAAAGCATTATATTCTATCAACTTTACATTCTCCGGGATGGTGATGCTCTCTAAGAACTCGCAGTTGAATGCCGTACCACGGATTGTTTCCAGCGAATTGGGCAAGCGGATGGCGCGTATTGCGGATCCGGAAAAAGCACCATAGCCAATTTCCTTCAGGCCCTCGGGAAGTACTACCTCTTCAAGTGAGGTGCAACCATAGAACGCCTGTTGCTCGAATTTCATATCGTCAGAACCATAACCAAAATCCAGCGTTTTGAGCTTGGTACAGCCATTAAAGGCCATGCTGCCCACCTTGCTGGTCTTGCCACCGATATACGCTTTCTCCAACGAAGGACAACCATAAAAGGCCTGCTGCCCAATGTCGTATGTACGATCCAGATTATCGGGTATAATCACCTCTTTCAGCTTGGCATGTTGTGAGAAAATAGAATTAGGAATATGGGTTGCTGTCTTGGGAAACGTATATTTCTCAAGCGTATCAATCCACTTCATCCGCGTCACATAATTACTTCCCCAGTCATTCGTGTTGGCCACGGTAGCCTCAGACATATCCAGCTCTCTCAGATTATTAAAAACATTCTGCGGGTCTTCTATTCCGCAGAGAGCCTGAATATCAGCGTCATTCATCTGTGCACCATTCTTGGTCACGATGCGCATCTTGGTAGCATTAAGAACTGGCTGGATTTTTGCAGACGGCTTCAGCCGCCAATTGCTGCCATCTTGAGGAATCTCCCGCCCGAGATCTCCCGTAGCATTGAGCGTGAGCACCACGGTGCCGTCGCTCTCTGTTGTTACCGTCAGTTCAGCTTTTGCCAACATTACGGTCAGCAAAGCCATAGTAAGTAGTAAAATCCTTTTCATAAATTTTTATAAATTTATTACCTCTCGTTTTGTTATAACTCTATCTTTAATTGTATTTTCTTCCAAATATGATCCTGCAGGGCGGAGCAATTTGCGTGACAAATACCCTGTATAGCAGGAATATAAGCCAGTTTCGCATTATTTTGATTAGGCAAAGGTATGAAAATACTGCTCTTTTCTACCCCCCCCCGATATTAACAATATTTATATATAAATAACATATTATTTACATTTATGTGTGGTTCATGGTACGATTAATACTTATTGGTATCGCGATTAATACTTACTCGCATCGCGACTAAATATTAATCGTAATGCGAGTAAGTATTAATCGCGATAGCAATAGAGATGATTTTGGAGGGCTATGAATACGAAAAACGGGATCAGATAAAGACCGTCATTGTCTTTATCTGATCCCGATAAGCCCTGGAGGCTATAGGTTTTGTGTCATGCGAGGCAGCCGCCATGCGTGCTGCCTTGCAGTTGTAGGGTTGTTATGCAGGCCGTTTCAGTATTTGGCGCGCGCAGTCGGACATCACCACCACGGCACCTGCCAGTATGCAGACATCTTTTATAACCAGTCGGCCTGCGCCCGTGAGCAGCGGGAATCCATGTTCACCACTGCCTAAGTCGGGCACCCAGACCTCCGGCGTAGTGACGAGGAACGACAGCGTTCCTAAGGTCATGACGAACACCAGAGCCGAGCCGATGAGTCCGGGCCATGCCCAAAAGATGCCTAACAGCGTGAGGATGCCAAACGTCATGATCATGATGCCGAGCCCTTTGGAGAAAACATACGTGTTGTTCTCCTCGTGCCATTGGTGCTTCTGGGCATCAAACTCACCCTCCTTCAGTTTATATTCTTTGTATTCGGGTGCGTCCTTGGCATAGAAGAAGCTCATAAACGGACTGTTGGCCACGAAGGGCACGATACCCTCGGCCTCATAATTCCAGAATTTGAGCCCGCCGATCCAGACAAAGATAATGAAGATTGCAACTCTCAACAGATGTACGCCCAAACCCTTGAGCGACGCTAAAAACTCTAAAGCCCACTGAATGAGGGCACTGATATTTTTTATCATACTCTACTTTTTTTTTATTTAGTTGGTGATTAATGAATATTACTATTTACTTAATGGATATGTGATTTGTGGTTTCTCTGCACGATGTAATGGGGTTAATGGCCAGCCTGAATCTCCTTGGTGATGATCTGAAAGGCGGGGCCGAGAACCGATCCATGGTCGAAGCCTGGCATTTCGTAGATGGGGATATTCTTGTTGCCGATCCCTTCGAGCACAGCTTTCAGATATAGGTTTTCCTCGTATCTGGCCATCTGCTCCAGCCTGCGGTCGCCGGTGATGAGGAGCAGACGGGTGTCCAGCTTACGCACCTGGTTGAGCGGGGCATACTGGTCAACGATAGGCGTGGTGAAGGAGAGATGACGCTCCTTGCGAATGGTGTAATGGGTGGCGGTCTGTCCGCTTACGGGGAAATAAGCCCGCACCGAATCGGCATCTACACCGTGGGTGGCGAGATAGTGCTTGTCGAGTGCAAGCATCAGCGCGAGGTAACCTCCTGCCGAATGTCCCCCCACATAAATCTGATGCGTGTCTCCGCCCAGCTCCCCGATATGACGGAATACCCATGCCACGGCGGCTGCGGCGTCCTCGATGTATTGTGGGCATCGGGCCTTGGGAAAGAGGCGATAGTTGGGTGCCACGATGGCAAATCCCTTACGCTTCAGTTCCTCCCTGATATCCTTCGAGCCGCCTTCGAGTCCCCCGCCATGAAACCATACGAGTGTCTTAAACGGCTTCGTGTCGGTGGGGTAATAGACATCAAGTTTGCAGCGCTCCTTGCGATAGGACGACGTGTCGCTCGTGGCGATATAGGGTATATCCTCCTTCATGACATAGTGCTCCTGGGCAAAAACAGGTGCTGCCATGATCATGGCAAGCAATCCTAACAGTATTTTCTTCATAGTCATCGTTTTATGTCTGTGCCGTGTTTCGATTTATATCTATTCCATCTCGCTGAACTCCAGCCATCTCATTTCCTTCTCGTCAAGAAGTTCTTTGATGATGGGCAGGCGCTTGCTTTTCTCGGTGAGATCGTCGATGCTGAGCTTGCCGCTGCAGAGCTCCGCCTCGATGGTCTGCCGCTCCTGTTCCAGCTGCTCTATCTC
>LAHS01001637.1_pt1 | contig 10704 bp, 10 predicted proteins | sample 329651 | NCBI WGS metagenome assembly LAHS01 (sample SAMN03275699, study PRJNA271635) | activated sludge metagenome | isolation source: sample C-1 Sludge from hydrolytic chamber (first chamber) of Anaerobic... | reverse complement strand
CATCCTATTATCTTTATGGACGAACCACAGGAGGGTATGGACACAGAGAATTCCGTGGCTTGGCTGGCAAAGTTGCAGCCCTTGTTCAAAATACGTTATTCTGCTACCCATAAAGTGAAATGGAACACCATCTATCGGCTGACTCCTGCCGAAAGCTATAGATTGGGATTGGTCAAGAAGATAGAAGTGCTTACAGTAGCCGAGAAGAACGATGAGGCAACGATGAAGATTGAACTCTCTGCCGTTCAAGAAGCAAAGTCCGAACCGAAAGTGAAGTTGAAGTTTTGGAAACTCAATAAGACAAAAGGACGATTTGAATTTAAAGAGTCGGGACTCTTGAAGAAAGGCGACAACCTGGCCGCTAAGTCAGGCAATGATTCTTATGCAGACTTCACCATCAGCCGTATCTATAAGCAGATGAGCAATCATCGCTGGATGGTGGTCTTTACCAATGGGACATCCATTGAAGAGAAACAGACATCTGCCAACAAGGAGCAGGTTTGGGGCTTGCAGTTGGAATGGCTCATACGGAGGCACTTCGAGAATAAAACCCGTCTGAAACCGCAGGGCATCAAGAACCTCTCGCTGATATTCATTGACAGGGTAGCCAACTATATGAGTGTGGAACACCCTATTATTAAGCAACTTTTCGAGGAGAAATACAAGCAGCTCTATCCCGAATACCATAAGGGCAAGCAACCCACGGAGGAACAGGTCAAGGCCGTGCAGGGTTATTATTTTGCCAAGACCTCGCAGGGCGAATATACCGACAGTGAGGCTTCGATGAAAGGTAATAAGGAAATTTACGATCAGATACTCCATCGCAAGGAATTTCTATTATCGTTCGACAGTCCTATCGAATTTATTTTCTCCCACTCGGCACTCGGTGTTGGTTGGGACAATCCTAACATCTTCGGTATTGCCACACTCAACGAGAGTTTTTCGGAGAACAAGAAGCGGCAAGAGATAGGCCGTGGACTACGTATCTGTGTCAATCAAGAGGGGCAACGTGTCTATGATAAAGACGACACTTCAGAGGATGAATTGATTAACCAGCTGACCATCGTGCCTAACGAAACCTACGAAACCTTTGCCCGGAGCTACCAGGCGGAGATTGCCGAGGATTATGGTTCGCCCGATGCCGGACCTAAGATGAAGTCTACACATAAGGGTAAGCCTGCGCATCGTGTTACTTTCAAACTCAATGGAAAGGATAGCGTGCAGCATGCCTTTCGAGAGTTTTGGAAACGCATAGCGCGGCTCACCACCTATCGAGTTCACTTTGACGAAGACATATTAGTGAGCAGATGCATCGAGGCCGTCAACACCATAGAAATTGAAGATTATGTGGCAGAGGTGGCAAGCTATCGGGTGCAAAACAGCAGCGACTTCTCACAGAGAGAATACGGTGGATCGGAATACATGAACCTGAAAGGACACTTCACACCTACCGATTTCATCGAGGATGTGAGCGAGAAGACCGGACTGTGCTATCGGTCGGCGATGAGGATCTTTAATGGTATCAACAACAAACAGCAATATGTAAAGAATCCGCCCGTATTCATTGAACGTGCCGTGGTGCAGATAAAGTCGATGCAGTTGGAGGAGTTGGTGCGTTGTGTGGAATATACGCCATCGGATGAGAGATACAATATTGAAAGATTTACCGACTTCTATTGCGATGACTGCAACGAGTATGTCTCTACGCCCAATCACGGTCTGTGGGACAAGACACTCTACGACAGTCTGCTCGAACGCGACTTCGCACGCGATGCCGACGAGGAAGACAGGAATGTGGCGTGCTTCCTGAAGTTCCCCACATGGTATAAGATTCCCACCCCCATAGGCAACTACGAGCCCGACTTTGGCGTAGTGTTAAAACGCAAAAGGCTCACAGAAGCCAATGATAAGGAATACTACTTTGTGGTAGAAATCAAGGGCACCAACGATATTAACGATCAAAAGGCACTCACACCCCACGAGATAGCGCGTATCAAATGTGCCATCCGCCACTTTGATGCACTTGGCGTAGATGTGCAGTTCAAGGCACCTATTAAAGATTTTGAGACATTCACCAGGCAAACAGAACTCGAAACAAAATAACGACAATGGAAACATATAAAGACCATATCACCCTCAGCCCCGACCTTAACGAAGAGCGTCTGCAAACGCTCCGTAAGTTGTTTCCCGATTGGTTTACCCAAGAGGGGCGACTCGACATCAACGAGGTGAAGAAAGCCGCAGGCACATCAGACACCGAGACCGAAAGATATGAATTCAGATGGTTCGGCAAGTCGGCAGCCAAGCGCAACGCTTTCACACCCACGCGTGCCACTTTGCATTACGACCCCGCCCGCAGTGTCAATGCCGACAAGACCGAAAACATCATTATTGAGGGCGAGAACCTCGAAGTGCTCAAGATTCTCCAGCAGGGGTATCGTGAGAAGGTGAAGTGTATCTATATTGATCCACCGTATAACACGGGAGAGGATTTCCTTTACAATGATGATTTCAAAGAGGGTAAAGAAGCCTATTGGGAGAGTACAGGAGTAAAGAAAGATGGCATTGCCCTCGATACAAACACCGTGAACGATGGGCGTTTTCATAGCAACTGGCTCGACATGATATATCCCCGTCTGCTTGTGGCAAGAACATTGCTCAGACCGGACGGCGTTATCTTTATCTCTATGGACGACCATGAGATACACCATTTGCGTAAGATTTGCGATGAGATATTTGGTGAGGAGAATCTTCTTACAAACATTATTTGGGAAAAGCGATACACGCGGAGCAATAACTCAAAATTGTTTGGAACGATGACAGAACACATCCTTTGTTACAGAAAGTCAGATACCCTTATAAATATCAAAGAGCCGAGAAATGATAAGTCTGACGAAATATATACAAATCCAGACAATGATGAAAGAGGGCCGTGGACGAGTGTCTCTTATGTTAATCCTGCGTCCCGTGATGAACGGCCCAATCTTTGTTACAAAATAAAGAATCCGTTTACTGGAGCCGAGATAGAGCATCCAACCAATGCATGGAAGTATGAATATGACAAATACCTCCAGCATGTACAGGAAAATAAACTTTATTGGGGACAGAATGGTAATAACTCATATCCACGTTTGAAAAAGTTTCTTTCAGAAATGGAGGGTGGAATGGTACCATCAAACTTTTGGAAGCGGGATGATGTAGGAACCACAGACCAAGCAAGTACCGAGTTGGAAGCATTGATAGGAAGAGGTATTTTCCCATTTCCCAAACCACCCCATCTGGTACAGAAAGCAATTTCTTACATTATCAATGGCGAACCCGACAAGGAATGTATTGTCCTCGATTTCTTTGCAGGCTCTGGCACTACAGGCCATGCGGTAGTAAAACAGAATATGATGGACGGTGGTCATAGAAAATATATTCTTGTTCAAATACCTGAAATATCAGATGAAAACAGTAATGCACGCAGGGCTGGCTATAAAACCATTAGCGACATAACTATAGCCCGAAATAAGGCTGTGACAGAAAAGGTGCAAGAGTCATTCAAGGGAAAGATTATCACTCCTGAAGACCAAGAGCAACTCGACCAGTTAGGCTTCAAAGTCTTTACTTTAAGCAAGTCGAGCTTCCCGCGTGTTGACTTTGCACCAGATCCAGAGAAAACCGACGAGGAGAATCTGCAACTTTTGCAAGAGTATATCCGGCAAAAGGAACAGCAGCTCACCATTCAGTTTAATGCTGAAGAGTTGATAACCGAAATCCTTATCAAGCAAGGATTCCAGCTCACCTATAAACTCGAACCGCAACCGCAGTTTGAGGCAAACCATGTATATCTGGCTACTGACGCTACCCACAAGGCCTACATCACCGTGGACAACAATCTGAACGATGCCACGGTAGAATACTTCCTCTCCCATACCGACAAGAAGTTTATCTGCATCGAGCGTGCCCTCGACACTACCAAGAAGTATAACTTGAAAAAGGCAATGGACTCTAAGTTCTTTGCCTTCTAAATAATAGTTGTATGACTACTACCATCGTAATAGGTAATGGGTTCGATTTGAATCTTGGCCGTAAAACAAGTTATTCAGACTTTGCCAAGTCGGAAGAATGGTACGATTTGTTTGATATCCGGCGTTCTCATTTTAATAGTGGCGATGCCAATGGAGAATCTCTACTCCAAGCCATTGGTTATGCAAGTGAAAAAAGTCAATGGTTTGACATTGAAAACGAAATTTACCAATGGGCTAAAACCCAAGTATTGGGAACTATAGAATGTATCACCAATGCCAAAGAGGATTTTAGAAGATTAAGAGAGACTCTAAAGGCATATTTGGTACGCATAGAACAAGAGTCTATCGATGAGTGTAGCATGGCAGGTGAACTCATTTCCCATCTTTATAGGCTCAATATTATTACACATAGACTTGATGTGTTCTCTTTTAACTACACTCACTTGCACTATATGAATCGAGATATTTTTGACCAAAGGTACAAAAGGCTCACTTATGTGCATGGATCAGTTGACGACAACATTGTTCTTGGCTGCGAAAATTACGAAAAAGCAAACATAAAAAAAGAACTCTCTTTTCTTTATAAATACAATATGCTTAAAGAGGCGAATCATATTGCTCAAAAACTTGTGGCATCGAATAATGTTCTCTTCTTTGGCCATTCAATCAATGAAATGGATTTTTGCTATTTTCGTGACTATTTCAAAAGAGCGGCATCAAGTGAAGGGATAAATATGAATCTCGCCTTTGTATGCAAAAACGAGGATTCGGCTATGGCTATACGAGATAACATCGAGAGACAGGGCATCGTTGTCCAAGACTTATACAATCATCTAAATCGTATTAACTTCATTCGTATGGACGAGATGAATAATCCGACAGAAAAAGACTATGAGTATTGGCATGAGTTCCTTAACAGTCTGAAAGCATAATTTGAAATCGAATATAATTACTCAATATAGCAAAAGATTTCATTATCTTACTTTTGTTCTCGAAAAGTTCACCGAAAGTTCACTTGTGAGCAAACAAAAAGGAGCTACATTGCTGTAACTCCTTGATTATCAGCGTGGACCAGCCAGGGCTTGAACCTGGGACCTCCAGATTATGAGTCTACAGATAAATTCCTCTGAAACTGCTGTATGTCAGTCTGTTAATAATCTCTTGAAAAGCCAATAGAACAACTATTGACCAACAATGGCTAAAGTTATATTAAGCCAAGGGATGCACTTGTAGGAGTGTTAAGTTTCTGCTTTATGTTTCATAATTGTTTTGGTTATATGGTTTAATGATTCTCCTCCTAGTATGGCAGACTTATTCAAACTCTTGTCAAGAAGGAAAGCAAAAGAGAAAGTGCATCCCTCATGCTCAAATCCAAGCATGAATACTTTGCATACTCTCAACTTGTTATCCTTGCATCTTCCCACTTTCTTCCCCACATAATGAAACACATCATTACTGCTGATGGAATCCACATATTCAGGAAGAAAGGGCTGCAAGTTGTCATAGGCAGGTTTTGTATTCACTTCCCTTATATTATTCTCAGGAAGTGAATACATCTGCCTCTTCCTAAGATTGAAGAAAGCCAAGAATGCAGGACTGATAAGGTTGTGCTTCATTTTCTTGTCAATAAGGAATGTAAAACCAATGCCTTTGACTTGGATGAAGATTTCATTCATTTTGATTTCATTCTAATAAAAGTTCTCTTATTTCAGGCTTTGGCAAATCTCCTACATCCATAGCCTGTATTCTTAAAGTGCTAAATAGATTGCTATTATCTCCTTTAGATAATTGTTGCATGGTTATAAATACCTTATCAACAACCTCATTCTTGTTTACTCTTCCTATTACAGGATTGATAGTGTTTCCTAAAATCATTGGATGGCTGGAAAAGTCTATTGCATTGTAAGCAAGATAATACACAATCAGAGGATTAAGTCCATTGATGTTAAATGTGTTTCTACTTTCAGGCAGGTTTATACTATACTTGGCTGCATGGTCTTTAACATCTTGGATAGAGACTGTTACATCATCTATCAGTTTTAATCCATTTTCCTTAAACACCTTTTGTGCTTCTGACAATGTGTATAAGGAATCTTGCTTGGCTGTCAATGCTCTATTCTCTTGATATAATGATATGTTATAGGAGATAGAGACTACTGATACAATTCCTAATAGAATGGATAAGATTGTAAAACTCTTCTTCATTTGTATGTCTCTTTTATTCAGTTGTTTTTATTGTCAATTTATCAAAGTCAAGAATCCATTTGTTTTTCACAAGAAAGTCTGTACTTAGAATACCATGAATTTGCACCCCTGTTTCTTCTTGTATTTGGGCTACTGCATTTGTAGCATCCAAAACAGTAAAGGTTGAGGTGTAATCAATCCCTTCAAAAGTGAATGTTGCCTCGATAGTTGGACATTCTTTATAGTTCCCCTCTATGCCCATTGTGCTTTGGTGTTCTTCAAGCACCTTAAATTCATTCTTGAAGTGTTCAAACACATAAGTAAAAAGGACATTATGTGTGGCTCCTGTATCAACAAGAAAACACAAGTTCTTTGGTTTGCCTGATGTTACTATCAATGGCAAGCCTGTTTTTTGCAAGCCTAAAGTCAGTGGAAATTCCATATATCTATTACATTTTTAGTCATTATTCCATTTTGCATCTGCATCTCCTTCATAAGCATCTGCCAATCCATTATCAATATCTTCTCTACTCCAACCACCATAATAGGCTTGCTCATCTCCATAAGGGTCACTCCAATCACCAACATCATTTATTTTTTCGGATTCATAATCCCAAAAGGATGTTTTGTGAGATGCTGCTTTTGAAATGGTTCTTTTAGGAGCAGCTTTAGCAGGAGATAATGTGTTTTTGCCTACATCTGATTTTTCCATTAGCAAAGGAAATATCTTGCCATTACTATTGACAACAATGGAGATTACAGGCTCTTTTGGAGTTCCTTTTAAAGAAACAAAACCTATATTAGCCCCGTAAGTAAAATACAATTGTCTTGTATTAGGTTGAGCTTTGACATATAGTTTCTTGCAATGAACCAACTCCTTAAATGCCTCTACTGAATAAGTGCAGATATAGGCTAAGCCATCAAATATGACTTTGTTGCTTAACAGATGAAGGTTTATTCTTTCCTCTTTGTCACCGAGAAAAGCCTTGAGGGAAAAAAGATATTCTTCCTTTATAGCCCATATTTTATCATATTTTAGTGGAACAATTATGTTTCCTAAAGTATTTACTATACCCCACCTATTCTTTTCTTCGATATATGAGTACTTCATTACTCGGGCAAAACCACAGATGAATTGTGGGTCAAACCAATTGTATTGAGGTGGAATAATAGTTTCCCCTTTTTGGTTCTTAACTCCAAATAAGCCATCCTTCTGAAATATGATATACTCCTTATCCATGCTGCCTTTTTGTAGCCATACCACAAAAAGAAAGGTGCAAGCTTAACCTTGAATGTGTATCAGAAGGTATCGCCAAACTCCTATAACCATACAAACAAGGAAAGCCCACACCTTATGGCATGAGCATTCACTCACCTGCTTATGATGGTTATATCCTGTTGAAATTGGCGATTTCTCTGATAACATCAAGCAAGAAGCAAACACTTCTTTTTCTAATATGTCTTGTTAAACTTCTATTCCATTGCTAACTATTTTTGTTATTACTGCAAAAGTACGATAATTCTGCAAGAAACAAACATCAAATCAGCCAATTTTATAAAAGTCAATCCATATCAGCATCCGAGGTGTGGGCAATTTCTTGTCATGAAGGGATGATAAATATCTCCCCTTGCTCTATACAAAGGTACTGCTTTTGTTACATATCTCTTATTCTCATTGTGTTTTCATTTTAAGGAAGCCCCGAAATATTGATATTATTCCGAGGCTTCATCCAACAATCAAACCATAAATCATGGCTTTTTATTGCCCTCGGAGCAAAAAATGCAAAGCACAACTACCCCTAAAACCAAATTGATAATGGCAAATATGATTTCTCCCATAAGGCAAAGCTGAGAATTTCCTACCATAATGAATATATAAATCTTGGAACATCCTGTTACTGAATGAACCAAGCATATTCACTGTCCCCATAGAGAGCCTTGTTCAAACCATCAGCAAGCTGGGTGGCATTATAAGCCCTGTCCAAAAAGTTATCTATGTAGGATGATTTGTTTGCCCCTGTAAGCAAGTTATATACATTCCATAGGGATATTTCATTGCCATGCTCAATGGTAGAGAAATTCTCATCATGATAGAAAGACTTGGCTACTATGCCTATCTGTGTGTCAGTCATAAGCACCTGTGGCAGCATCTTCTTCTGTTCCACAGGAAGATATTGGTACAACCTGCACTTGCCAAGGAACTGTGCAAACTGATGTTCTGTCATATAGCTGTCCTTGAAAGCACCCATATAATAAAGGTGTTTGGCTGCATTGTATTCTTGAAATAGCTGCATGGCTGCATTCAATAGTCCATGCACATCCATCACCTTTAATTCTGCCTTGAAGCCATCAGTAGACACACACATATTGCAGCATACCATATTCTTGAAGCCTATGAAGATTTTGAATTTCTCCATACCTTTCTTACTGTAAAGGTTCTCATGGTTATAAGCCCTTACCCCTCCAATTGTGAGATTGAGCCTGTTGCCATTTATATCTTCATGAATACTTGGTATCTCAAAGCAAAACATCATCCTCTCATAATAGATGGTCTTGTCCTCTTCCAACAAGTCCTTTACTGACTTATGAATGGCTTCAGGTGTTCTTCCTTTGATGATATGGCTTACCCTGATTTCAGGCAATTCAATGCTATCATTTGGGAAAACTCTGTTGGCTGCTTCCCATACTGTTTCAATGAAGTTTGGATGTGAAATGGTGATTTCATTGTCCTTGCTGAATACAGGCACAATACATTCACTTTTCAAATGTTCCATAGAAACCTCTTTGGTGTTGGCTTCAATGAAAGGAAGTCTTTTTACTTCCCTTCCTGACAAGATAGGTTCTATATCTAAGATGTCCTGACTGTTGGATAAATCCAACACCCTGCTTATCCTGCTTGGATAAGTCATATTAGCCTTGACAGGCTGTAGCTGCATTGCTTCCATATCTTGTAAAATTGGGGCTATAGTTAATACTCGGTTTGTTCTTCTCCTCTTTTAACTGCATTTTCTTCTGCATGAAGTCTGAAGTCAGTTGCTGATACCATTCAGGGTATTTGTGATAGATAGCAGTCAGTTCCTCAATGGATTTGGCAGTGTTGATTTGCTGCCTTATCATTTCCACATTCACTCCATCATTGCACCAATCAAGGATTATTTGTCCTGTAGTAGGTGTAATGGTAAAGTCGGGCTTTCCCATGAAAAGGTTAGTCCTGTCCTTGCTTGCAATAGCTTGATGCTTCATAGTGATGTCAAAGACTATGGTAAACTCATAGTCTATCCCATCCCTCATTACAGCCTTTAACCCTACTTTTTCCGGCACAAGTTTGCCATTCTTTTCATTGAGGACATAATCCTGCTTGCATCTCATGGTGCAAATGATATGCTTCTCACTTTGCAATATCTTCTGCATGAAAGCATTGATTCTTGGAGTGACCTTTTGCCAATTAGTAAAGCTGTTGCCTTGCAAGTTGGCATGATATTCCAACAGGTTGTCCCAACATTGGGAAATGGAATCTATGATAATGACTTCCATCCCTGCATCCTCACATATCCCTATGGCTTCCATATAAGTTTCGGGGGTAAAGTTGTCTTGAAGGGACAGCACATTGTAATTGCCTAAGCTGGCATATAAATCAGCACTTCCATTCTCACTGTCAATGATGGCTATCTTAGTCCAATCACCACATAAACCATAAGCAAGTAACAAGGCTGAATAGGTCTTTCCTGCCCCTGAACAGCCTTGTAAGGCAAGTTTTATCTTAGCCTGCTTCTTTGATGAAACTCTTAACTGCATCATATTAAAATTCTATTAATGATTCTATAATCAGAAAAATAAAAAGGCAGTCAGAACTTAATCCAACTGCCCATATAAGACATACATTATATGTCACAAAGTTGCCAATGTAGGTGCTCCACCACCCCCTTGCTGATGAAGCATGTAGAACATATCTCCTGTTTCAGGAGAACAAACTTGTGAAATGACAGGCTTTGTGATGTCTCCTTTGAGGAATCTTTCACTCACAGCACCTGTTTCACAGCCATACACAAAGAAACATTTTCCCGTATGAGGATTCTGTTTCACATCAATTCTTTCCACTCCCATTTTGGTCTTGAAGTCTGCAACAGACATTGTTTCAATGAACTTTAAACTTTCCATAAATTTATGATTTTAATTGTTGTGGGAGGGGACTATCCCCACCTTGAATAATGGGGAGGGTGATTGGATGGTGTAATTCATGCTCTTAAAGACAAGAAAGTTGCAAAAAAAATCAGTAAAAACAGTTATACATTACTCAATGGATAGATAGAAAATTTCCCCATTTTCAAAGGCGAAAACAGAAGAGGGAAAGTATATTCTGTATTCACTTCTATTCTCTTAATATAGGGAAGTGAATACATTCATTAAAATCTTAAGAGATGAGTTACAGAAGTTCTTGCAGAAATACGCTGTAATGGTTCCCCTTCAAGCCCAAATGGATTTAAATTGGGTTAGTCAACTCAACTGT
>LAHS01008671.1_pt1 | contig 10713 bp, 5 predicted proteins | sample 329651 | NCBI WGS metagenome assembly LAHS01 (sample SAMN03275699, study PRJNA271635) | activated sludge metagenome | isolation source: sample C-1 Sludge from hydrolytic chamber (first chamber) of Anaerobic... | reverse complement strand
GGGCACTATGGAGTTAAAGAGACAAGCATTGGCTTACCCACACGAAACATTATAGAGCCCATTTTCTCAACAGTCTGGTGACAGACATGCGCCGACGCGATCCCCGTCATCTCTATACGACGACCACTTTTACTTTCGAAAAAGGCCATGGCAGGCACCCGGAACCGCAAGATCAGTTCTTCGTGACGCAATATACCGATTCCGGCTGGGTGCGCGGGCAGGGGGTGTTTGAGGCCGAGGCTCCCCGCTTCGATAAGGACTACATGGCGGCTACCCGCTTTATCGGCTGCCCTATCCTCTCACACGAGGTGGGACAGTATGCCGTATATCCTGCGATCAGCGAGATAGAGAAGTATCGGGGAACGCTCCTGCCGCTCAACCTGATGGCTGTCAGGGAAGATCTGAAGGCTAAGGGACTGCTCGGCAAGGCTGCACCCTATACCCATGCCTCGGGAGCTCTTGCTGCCATATTATATAAGGAGGAGATGGAACGCGTATTGAAAACAGACAATATGAGCGGATTCCAGCTGCTCGGCCTCAACGATTTCCCGGGACAGGGAACGGCACTCGTCGGACTCCTCGATGCCTTCTGGGATTCCAAGGGCGTGACCGACTATACCCGTTTCACGCAGGCCTGTGCGCCCGTGGTGCCCCTCGCCCGTTTCCCCAAGGCGGTTTATACGTCTGACGATAGTTTTGCAGCCGATATAGAGATCGCCAATCACGGGGCCGACACGCTGCGTCATGCTGTCGTAAGCTGGCAGCTCATGGACGACGAGCGGCATATCGTGGCGCAGGGCGAGAAGACGGCGGAGACAATTCCTACGGGAAGCGTGACCCCTATTGGGGGTATAGAAACCGCGCTTCATACGATCGGCGAGGCGAAGAAGCTGACGCTTGAGGTCGCCATTGACGATACCCCTTGGCGTAACCGGTGGTCTATCTGGGTATATCCTGCACAGATGGATCTGGCGGTAAAAGATGTTTTGGTGACGCGCCATTTCGATGAGGCTGCACGTGCCCTGAAGAAGGGGAGAAAGGTATTGCTCATTCCCGACACGGCGATGATACGCGGCATAGAGGGAAAGTTTCTGCCCGTATTCTGGAGTCCTGTGCATTTCCCCAGGCAGGCTGGAACGATGGGATTGCTGTGCCACAATGACCACCCTGCCCTTCGCTCTTTTCCTACGGACAACCATACCGACTGGCAGTGGTGGAACCTCACCCGGCAGTCGAAGACGATGATCGTAGATTCGATCAAGGGCATCACGCCGATCGTGGAGAATATCGATAACTTTGTGAACAATCGCCGGCTGGCCTCTCTGTTCGAGACGCGTGTGGGACAGGGACGGCTGATCGTATGCAGTTTCGATCTGCTTACCCATCAGGCCACCCAGCCCGAGGTGAGGCAGCTTTACTATTCGCTGCTACACTATATGCAGTCGGCCGACTTCAGACCTGTGGATACTATTGATCCGATATCGTTCCGACATCTATCAGAAATGTTTATCAGACCATAGCCGGTTCCCTCCATCTTCAGGGCCGGCAGGTCCATCTTGTTGGCCCTGAGGTGGAATGATGACAGATGTGTTCATGCCTATTGATGGCACTATAGCACCCTATGCGGGTAACTGGGGCCTCATCGTCGCATTACAATTCATGCTGATCGGCATCGCGATTAATACTTATTCGTGTTGCGATTAATGCTTATTCGCATTGCGATTAATGCTTATTCGCATCGCGATTAATGCTTATTCGCAGAGCCGATGCACAGGCTGTTCTTTAAGAAACACATTTTGTTCCATTTTGTGGATCAATTTTCCGGAATAATATATATCTTTGTACAAGTTTTGATTACCTGACTTAATATAACATTTTTTGATACTAAAAACCCTTTGATTCATGAAAAATGATTCTTTCAAATTCTCGCCAAAGCGAATAACGTTTAGTTCGATTTTGGCAGCATCGTTGGTAGCAGGTGTCCCTATGCAGGTCAATGCTTCTGTCACAGGTATCGCAGCCACAGCTCAGGATACCGGAGTGACAGGAACGGTGCTCGATGATACAGGGCAGCCTGTTATCGGTGCTTCTGTAAAAGTGAAGAACCGCTCCACTGTAGGGGCCGTAACAGACCTGGACGGGCATTTCTCTTTGGCCGGAGTCAAAGAGGGAGAGACGCTCGTTATCAGTTATGTGGGCTACAAAAGCCAGGAGGTGAGAGTGGGGAAAGACCCGATCAGTGTGCGTATGAGCGAAGACAACTCTACCCTCAGCGAGGTGGTGGTCGTAGGTTTCGGTACACAGAAGAAAGTGAACCTCACCGGTTCGGTTAGTGTCGTGACCGGTAAGGAACTTGCAGAACGCCCCGTGCAGAACGTGACGCAGGCTTTGCAGGGCATGGTCCCAGGCTTGCAGATCGCCTCGAACTCAGGTGGTGCCCTCGATGCTTCGCAGAGTATCAATGTGCGTGGCGTGGGTACCATCGGTGAAGGCTCCAGCAGCTCGCCCCTGATCCTCATCGATGGCATGGAGGGTGACCTCAATGCGCTGAACCCCCAGGACGTGGAGAACATCTCTGTGCTGAAGGATGCTGCCGCATCGTCGATCTACGGATCGCGCGCTCCGTTTGGTGTGATCCTCATTACCACGAAGAAAGGCGGATCGGGCAAGGTGACGGTGAACTACAATAACAGCTTCCGCTTCGGATCATTGATCCGCGGCAAGAAGATGATGAACTCCGTTGACTTCGCCTCCTGGATGAATGACGTGGACTATAACAGCGGAAACGGTGTGTTCTTTTCTGATGAGCGCATGAAGCAGATCGTGGCTTATCACAACGCTACGCCTACCAGTCCCGGACAGCGCAGGGCCGCCGACGGCACTATGCTCTATGCCATAGGAACCTCCAACAATACCACGTGGCAGGACGGCTATGGCTATGGCATCGACGATGTAGATTGGTATGACGTGGTGTATAAGAAGTCGACATTCTCGCAGGAGCACAATGCGAGCGTGAGTGGAGGTGACAAGAAATTCAACTTCTATGCTTCTATGAACTACCTGGACTACAATGGCTTCATGAAGCTGAACGATGATACCTATCAGCGTTACGCGGGTACGGCAAAGATCGGAGCACAGCTGGCCAAGTGGATCCGTATGCAGTACAGCATGCGCTTCACACGACTCGACTTCAAGCGCCCTGCCGGTCTTACCAACAGTCTGTATAGCGACATGGCCCGTCAGGGCTGGCCTGTGCTGCCCCTCTACGACCGTAACGGCTACTATTATGCTTCGCCTTCGCCTGCCCTCGGCCTTGCTACGGGCGGAAAGGACAAGACGCAGACCGACATTCAGAACCATCAGCTGTCGTTCGACATCGAACCGATAGCCAACTGGATCACGCATGTCGATTTCAACTATAAGATTCTGAACAGAAACCGGCATTGGGACGCACAGCAGACCTTCAACCATGATGTGGCCGGCAACCCCGTGATCTATAACACCGGATCAAATGCGCACGAGGATCTCCGCAAGGAAAACTATCTCAACTTCCAGGCTTATTCGGAATATACCTGGTCGCTGGGGGAGCGTCACAACTTCCATGTCATGGCCGGTTTCCAGGCTGAGCAGCTGAAACGTACCGAGTTTGGCCTGCAGCGCGATGGTATTCTCGACCCCGCAAAGCCGGAGGTAGATCTCACCTCGGGTCTGAGCTATACGGGTACTGCCATCACGCCGAGCACCAACGGCGCACGCAACCAGTGGCAAACGGCAGGATTCTTCGGCCGTATCAACTACAATTACATGGAGCGTTACCTCTTTGAGATGAACCTGCGCTATGACGGGACCTCACGCTTCCGCACCGACAACATGTGGAAGCTCTTCCCCTCGTTCTCTCTCGGCTGGAACATCGCCCGTGAGGACTTCTTCAAACCTCTCGAATCTACCATCAATCAGCTGAAGCTGCGTGCTTCATACGGTTCGCTGGGTAACCAGAATACCGACAGCTGGTATCAGACTTACCAGACCATTACCTACTCTCCGTTTGCAGGTACATGGCTGCTCAACGGTGCCAAACCCAATGTGACCGTGGCTCCGGGACTGATCTCTATGCTGCTCACATGGGAGAAAGTGGAGAACTATAACATAGGTGTTGACTTCGGTGCTTTCCGCAACCGACTTACCGGTAGCTTCGACTGGTATGTGCGCAACACCAAGGACATGGTGGGTAATGCCCCTGAACTTCCCGCCATTCTCGGAACCAGTGTGCCTAAAACCAACAACACTGACCTCCGCACCACGGGCTGGGAGCTGCAGCTGGCATGGCGCGACGTGCTGAAGAACGGATTCTCTTACGGTGTGACCCTTAACCTTTCGGATGCCCGCACCAAGATTACACGTTACCCGAACAACCCCACCAACTCTATCGACTCTTATATCTCAGGGCGTTATATCAACGAGATCTGGGGTTATGAGACGGAAGGTATAGCCAAGAGTCAGGAAGAGATGGATGCCCATCTGGCCGTAGCCAGTCAGAATACGCTGGGAAGCAACTGGGGCGCGGGCGATGTGATGTACCGCAATCTGAATGGTGACAAGCAGATTTCGGGCGGTGCCCGTACGCTGGCCGACCACGGTGACCTCAAGGTTATCGGCAACAGCACACCCCGTTACCTTTTCGGTATAGACTTCAATGCCGCATGGAAAGGTTTCGACGTGCGTGCGTTCTTCCAGGGAGTGCTCAAGCGTGAGTCGTGGGTAGGTAGCTCATGGAATGGCAACGAGTATATGTTTGGTGCCACGGGTAGCGGAACATGGTGGTGCGCAGGCCTTAGCGGCGTAAGCAATTACTACCGTGACGCCAACTCGTGGTCAGTGCAGAACGGATACAAGGAGGCCAATACCGATGCCTTCCTGCCCCGTCCCACATGGAGTGACAAGAACGTTCAGGTACAGGACCGCTACCTGATCAATGCCGCCTACATGCGTCTGAAGAACCTGCAGCTGGGCTATACCATACCGCGTTCCATCACTTCACGCTGGGGAGTTAACAATCTCCGAGTGTATGTATCAGCAGAGAATATCTTTACCATCTGCGATATGCCCGACCAGTTTGACCCCGAAACCATCGGCTATGATACCAATGGCATCAAGAACAACGGCTATCCTCTGTCCAAGACCTGGTCGTTCGGACTTAGCGTGACCTTCTAAACCTCAATGACAATTGAATTATAAATATTGACAGATCATGAAATATTCTAATCTATTACATAGTGCGATGAAATATGCACTGGGAGCTACGCTCTGTGTGGGTACGGCTGCCATGACCTCCTGCAACGACTTTCTGGAGCAGGAACCACCATCAAACCTCACTCCTGAGGGGTTCTACACTACCGAGGCCCAGGCTCAGGCTACTGCCAATCAGCTCTATCAGGACGTGATGCCCTATCACGGAGGATGGAACTATGGTTGGTACACCCAGGACAACAATACGGATAACCAGATGAGCCTCTCGCCGGATAACAAGTTCGGCACGGGTCTCTGGAAGACTTCTAACACCAATGACAACTGGAATTGGAACAATGTTCGCAACATCAACTTCCAGCTCAACTCCCTTCTCACAAAGTATAAGGCAGGAAACATCAACGGCAACGATGCCACCATCAGGCAGTATATCGGCGAGATCTACTTCATGCGTGCCTATGCTTACTTCGAGCTGATGCGCCGTTTCGGCGACCTGCCTATCCTCACGGAGGCGATGCCCGACGACGAAGCCCTCCTGGTGGCAGCCGATAACCGCCAGCCCTGCAACGAGGTGGCACGGTTCATCATCAACAATGTCGATACGGCGCTCACCTATCTCAAGGAGGGATTCGACAACAAGCATCAGCGCATCAACCCCGATGCCGCAAACCTCTTCAAGTCGCGGGTGGCTCTCTATGAGGCCTCATGGCTCACCAACTTCAAGGGCACGCCGTTTGTTCCGCAGGGAACAGGCTGGCCCGGAGCCACGAAGGAGTATGGCAAGAGCTATCAGTATCCTACAGGATCCATAGACAGCGAGGCTAAGTATTTCTTCGAGACAGCTGCATCGGCAGCAGAGATTGTGGCCGAGAAGTATAAGGGGCAGCTCGTGACCAACACGGGCAAGATTCCTCAGAGCCTCACCGATCCTCAGAACCCCTACTTCAACATTTGGGGCACCGTCGATATGTCGGGCACTCCCGAGGTGCTGCTGTGGCGTCAGTACAGCCATTCGCTGGGCGTCAACAACAATGTGGAGGTGGCTGTGCAGGCCGGTAACATCGGTACGGGCCTCACCCGCAGTATGGTGGAGGGCTATCTGATGAAGGACGGCAAGCCCATCTACGCCTCTTCTTATGCTTACGAAGACACCTCTCTCGCTAAAGTGGCAACCAATCGCGATCCGCGCCTCACCATCTTCCTGAAGGTTCCGGGACAGACCAACTGTTTCAAGAATATGTCTTCGAGCGAGGACCACTATGTCATCACCGAGCCTGTGCCTGCTGTGACCGATAAGGTGGAGACCACGGGGTATGTCACGGGCTACACTATACGTAAGGGTGGAACCTTCGACAAGGCGCTTACGGCCAATGGCGGCAGCGAGAATGCGCTTGAGGTATTCCGCGCTACCGAGGCACTGCTCAACTATATGGAAGCCGAGTACATGCTGACGCATAGCCTCTCGGGCAAGGTTCTGGAATATTGGAAGATCGTACGCGAGAAGGCTGGCTTTACCGGTGCTGCCATCGATCCTAATGTGACGATCAATGCCACCGACATGAGTAAGGAGAAGCTCGACTGGGGATCGTACACCGCAGGCAAGCAGCTTGACGACAAGGTGCTGTATAACATTCGTCGCGAGCGCCGCTGCGAGCTCCTCGCCGAGGGATTGCGCTGGATGGATCTGCAGCGTTGGCGTTCTCTCGATCAGCTGATCACCACACCGGCGCATACGGAGGGATTCCACCTCTGGAACACCGTGATGGAGAAGTGGTACACCAACCTCATCAGCGATGGAACATCAAAGGCTAACGTGTCGTCCAGGGATCTGAGTGCGTACTACCGTCCCCATGAGGTTCAGATGACTAACAACAACTTCAAGAATGGCCTGACATGGCACATGGCTCACTACCTGGAACCATTGCCTCTGCGTCAGTTCCTGCTTACCGCCAGCGATCATGCTTCGGTAGATGCCTCTCCGCTCTATCAGAATCCTTATTGGCCTACCACTACCGACCAGGCAGCAGAAAAATGACATAGTATAATTTCAATCGTTAAGGGGCGCATGCGGGTTTTACCGTGTGCGTCCCTTTTCTTTTTGCAAGGAGAATCTGTAATTTTCTAATATGTTGAATACTCAATCCGCCATAAACTCGTGTCGTTATGTACAATGTCATAAGACGTTACAGGGATCGTGTGCACAATAATTGATCCTAAGAATATTGCTGAAGGGGATTATCTTATCACCCAATTAAGACTGGTAGGAGAATGATCTTTACCTAAAAGACGCAGATCAGCACAGATTCGGGTATCTCGGACTATTTGAGTCGTGCGAGTGATTCCTTCTTTTCAGGCATAGGTTACTCACATCATTCTTTCCCGAATGTGTCATGGTTCATCTTTATTCGTGTCATTCGTGTCATAGCAGACAGGAATAATCGGAACGTTTTATCTTTCATACAATATATTTGGAGTTGTCCAGAGATACCTGTGATGTTCTTAAAGATACGAGATACGTATGGCCAGTGTAATCTAAGGATCATACCAAAAACGCCCGCAGGAGGAATTCCTGCGGGCGTTTGCTGTTGATAAGACTATCTCTCATTAATTGCCGAGAGGTAGTGTCTGCTTCTTGGCATAGAGCGTGATGGTGTTGGTGGGATCGCTGTCATCGGTGAGCTTGATCCACTTTGCATTCTTCGGATTGTTGGAAGTAAGCGTGAAGCTCTTTGGCTTATCATACCCGAAGGGGTACATATAATATTTAAAGAGTACATTCTTCAGATACCAGCCGCCGTTTCCGTCACCGGTACCCCTGGCCTGCATCATGACATGGGTGTCGTCCACGGCTTTTGTGGCGAGGTATATGACACCCCAATAGGTTCCGCTCTGGAACACGAGGCCGTAGTTCTTGCCATCGCGTGTGCCGAGATACATCTGCTGAATGACCTCACCTATCTGTGGCATGATCTCGTCGCGCATGTAGAGGTAGTACTGTGCACCATACTTGCCCATACCTGCCACATTGATATACCAGTCAGCACTCAGCAGCTGCTGGCTCAATGGGTAAATCTCCTGCTTGAGCTTGATGCTGCTGTTGTCGAAAGCCTCAAACTCGGTCTTCCCTTCGGCATACCTGAAACCGGTAATGGTCTTGCCGTTTACGGTATAGGGTTTGTAAAACTTCAGACCTTCGGGGGTGGTTATATAAGGCATATCGACATCTACCCTGCTTCCAGTTGTGGTATCGGGTACGGTGATCACGTGATAGCCTTTTGAGGCAGCCGACTCCGTGGTACCGTCAACGTAACTATAGAACTTGGCGTCCATCTCCGTGTCTACCTTCCTCACGGCTTCGAGATAGCTCTTCCACGTCGTTCCTTCGGGCATGGGAGTCATCACGATGCGTGAGTCGTGCTTCTTGCCTACGAGCACGATGGTGTCGGCCGAGGCCGACTGCACGCGAAACTCGAAGTCGCCGAGCATGCCTTTACCGTTGTCGCCAATCTGATCCGCGTTGGCTGGATCGGAGAAGTAATGGAACACAGGGTTGTAGTCGTCAAACGAGAGAATGGCACCCTGGCTCTGCTCAAGCTTGAAGTGGGAGGTAGCTACGGAGTCGCTTCCGTAGATCTCGCTGGCTACGGTGACGGTGTTGTCGGCGTTAAATTTGCAGAGCACGTTGTACCCGCCATATATGGTGCTACCGTAATACTCCATGATCCAACCGTTTCCGGGCGCGGTGAGGAGCTCCTTGTCGGTGGTGAGCGCGTCGTTGATACGCTCTGCCGACGACTTGCTGAACACATCGTCTACCTCGTTGCTGCATGAAGAGAAGGCTCCGCAGGCCGCGAGCAGCATCAGTAAGCTATATATCTTTTTCATATTGTCTTTACTTTAATGTTTTCAAATCGAGTGTGGCAGCTTCTTTTGAGCGGCGCAGCACCACCTCGCGCATCTTGTCGAGGTCGATGTTCCAGTTATCCTTGAAGTAGGTACGCATGATGTCGAGCTTCTGCAGGATCATGTTTCTGCCTGTGTCATCGGTCCTGACTTTGCGCTGCAGGGCAAATTCGGGCACACAATAGTATTCGGGCATGGTATTTCCCTTGCTGTCGTAGACAGTGTCGCCAGTCTCCGTAGTCTGGTAGACGGGATTACCGGCCTTGACACTGATGGGATAGAATTGGCCCTGGAAGACGAAGTAAGCCACATCGTTGCCTGCTTCATCGACGGTGTAAACCACCTCCTTTTGCATGCTGTACTTAGGTATGCGGTTGCCGTTCTTGTCGAGGTAGTAGATCCGGTTACCCTTCTTGTCGAGGGCATAGACAATTTTTCCGTTGGCATCGGTCTCTGGCACGAATCCGCCATACTGATCGGTTTGGGGCAGAGGGTAGCCCTGCCCGTCGGTGATGTAATCATAGGTGAGGTTGCCATTGGCGTCCTTGAGAGGCACGGATCCATGATCGAGTATGCTCTGCCAGGCTTTGTCTGAACTGGTGACATAGGTGGAGTAGAGCTCTGCGAAGTCCTCGCGCACTTCACCGCTGCCGTAACCTGTGACGAAACCCTCCTGTGGAGCCACCGAGTCTTTCACGTTCACCCAGTCGCTGGCGTGATACTTTCCGGCAGATATGGTCTGATATTCGGTAGAGAAGTCGATGGTCTGGTGCAGGATATGGCTGAACTCATGGTGCATAGTGTGGAAGAACCAGTAGTTCAGGTCGAGCGGGGCGATAGCCTTGGAGCGGTAAGGCTCATCCTGATTGATAAACACATCGTTGGGCGTGAGCGCATTGACATTGAAGAGGGTGATCTGTATACCGCTCTCTGCCGTACCCAGCACGATGCTGCCCTGCGAGTTGTACTCGGGCGATCCGATGAGCTGTATCACGCGGAAGCAGTGTTTCTTGAGGAAATCCTCACCGCCCACTTCCTTGTAAGCATCGAGCCACACGTGCTTGAGCAGTATGGCGAGGGCCTTGGCCTTGTTCACGTCGGCAGGAATCACGTTGTAGGTGTTGTCCGACAGCTTATCGTTGTAGAGATAGTTGAACTCGATGTTGTAGGGCTCCTCATAGTTCTTGCGGAGCCATTGTCCGAATTCAGAGTTGTCGGTCGTGGGCTCGCCGAAGATACTTGTAGAGCTCACATCGTCGCTGCTACAAGCATAGGTCAGCGAGAGCGTACCCAACAGCATGAATATCTTGATATATTTTTTGAACCTATTCATATTCGTTCGTATTAAATATGTGTTGTTTTTTTGAAATCCGTGAAGGCTCCCGATTTAGTCTCTCGGGTTGGGCTCTAAGCCTGCATCGACCACATCGCTCGGTATCTGTATGGCTCCGCGCTTGTCGCCGGCCTTAAATATGAGCGCATCTTCACCGTCGAGGCTATGCGCGAACTCTATGCCCCATCGTTTCAGGTCCATGAAGCGCTGGCCCTGAAACGATGGGGCATAGA
>LAHS01004791.1_pt1 | contig 10718 bp, 9 predicted proteins | sample 329651 | NCBI WGS metagenome assembly LAHS01 (sample SAMN03275699, study PRJNA271635) | activated sludge metagenome | isolation source: sample C-1 Sludge from hydrolytic chamber (first chamber) of Anaerobic... | reverse complement strand
CACATAGTCCGTATGGAATGGCTCTCCGTTGAAATCAGAGAACAGCAGGTCATACTTCGAATATGCCAATGCTTCCTTCAGAATATCCACGCCTTCATAAAACATCGGCAGTACTCTTTTGGACTGTTGCGTCTTTGTCTGTTTCTCTGTCAGGGTCTCTGTGAGCGAAGATCCGATTGACCGTACCACAGCGACCTTTGCCATTTCGACATCGATTGTCTTCTTGGTCTCAGGGTCGGTATATTGAAGCTTTTTGAATTCAATATCATTCCGCCGGATTGCCTTGGCCTCCTGGGGCCGCATCCCTGTGATCCTCATGAACTTCAATAACAACAGCAGAATATCTCTGTTGTATATTTTCTCATCATCCCATGGCAGATATCCGCCATAGTTGCTCATGAACTCACAGAATTTCTGGAAATCTTCTTCGGTGATATTCTGTTCTGACACTGATCTTTGGGTCACCTTGTTTGATATCGGAGTATCGATCACCTGTGTCCAATCTGTGACTGGAAGTTTTTTGATGATTGCGACCTGGAAGATCCTATGCCAATCTGTCTTGACGTTCCTCACCTGCTGCTGGACACATTGTGACGCACAACTTTTGAGTGTCTCTTGAACATCGACAAGCTCTATATCTTCGATGTTCCTGTCTGCAAGCGGTTTGATGTACTTATCGTAGATCTTGTTGTTCTTTTTACATGTCCCTTTCGTTCGCGGAAAATAATCCGGGGTCATATCGAACAGGTCACCAACAGTATACATTTCCTTTTCGCCAGGCATGATTAAGGATTTTCTTGCCAGAACAGGTTCCATCTGGTTTCGATGTGCAACTGCATCCTTGAATGCGGATGTTTTATTCAAATATCTTTCGACAGGGAAATCCTTAGTATAGTGCTTTTTAACGCCTTGATCACGATAGTACAGAGAGACCATGTATGCTTTAAGAAGCGGATCTCCATTTTTATCTTTTTCTGTTTTAGAAAACCTTTCACTGATTGCTCTTTCTTTTATCATCATCTCATCCTTTCTGATGAAATGACCATGCACCTCCTCATTGGATCACTGCACAGTCATTAACTGTAGCAGTGTCTTACTGCACCTCTCGTTTTTTGCAGGAACAATTTGCTAATTGTCCTACCAATTAGCATAATATCATTCAGGTTTTCTGTCGAATTATTACGCATTTAATTTCTTGTGTGCACCTTCAATTGTCATAGTCCGGAAATTCCAGTAGTCCTTGCCAACAGAATCGCGGATGAATCTGTCAACTTCATCTTCTGTATATAACCAGGCACGTGCAAATCTTGTAGCTTCAATAAATCCATACTGTCTCAGATATCCAACGTGATGTGTAGAACAATGCAATCTTTCCGCAACTTGATCAACGGTAAGCAATACCGTATCCTTTGAAATCTTATTATCCATTTCTCCTTCTCCTTTTATATTTTGTGCTCGCATTTCCACCAAATAATTTAGCGAGCAAATTTATGCTTGTTTATAACATTCGGTTTTCAAAGAACATTTGAAATATTTACAGTAAAATCAGCAAGTATTCTGTTCTGCATATTTCTTGTTGATTCTATTTGATGCTACACACAAGATATAACTATTTCAAAAATTCGGAAGGAGGCGAAACCTCTAAATTGTCACACATTACTGCATATTACAAATGCCTTCCTCTAGGTACATCATGATTCAACTTAATTAGCGAGCCAATTTGTTCTGAAGATTCTACACTAAATTCACTGCCAATCTTGGTAGTCCTGCACAAGAGATAATCCACACTAACATCAAAAATATCTGCAAGCTTTATTAAAGCTTCAACTGAGTACCTTTCGACACCTCTTTCACACCTGCTTACATGGTCAACTGTACAATCCATAAGCAATGCCATATCTCCTTGTGTCATTTTCTTTTTTTCTCTTAGTTCTCTAATACGAGTTCCTGTTTGAAGCATATTATATAGCATGATATATTCTCCTTCTCTTAGCTTTGAAAGCACATAAAAAGCCGGAGAAATCGCAGCAATTATGCTTGATCTCATCCGGCTTCACACTTCAATGAATTTCAGACTTTTATATAGATTTCAACGTGTTTCATTTATTGTCTAATCATATTTAACATACTCATATTATTAAATATTTCTATATAGTGTTGGTTTGAATCAAGCTTCCATATTATTCTGTCCTTTCAATGTTTATTTTTTTAACTTCCATTGCATTTGTACCTTTTATAAAGGCTTGTGCATATTTAGTGAATGTCCGTCAAAGACTGCGTGCACACAGTCTTTTGACCATTCTTATGAAAGTTCATGTATCACCCCCAGATGAAGTGTTGCATTTCATCTGGTACATATTTGTTCCAGCACTTTAATTTTTCAAAATTTCTTGTCTATGATATACCCATTTTATTGGGTATATGGAAATGGGGGCGTATAAAGTACCGTAAAAATAGAAAGAAAACGAGCACATGATCTCATACGATCCATTTTGGAAAACACTAAAGAAAAAGAAGATTTCTCAATACTCATTAGAGAAGATGGGAATATCTAAAGGGACTATCGACTGTATAAAAAAAGGCCGATTTATCAGCCTCTACACAGTCGACAGACTATGCAAATTATTGGATTGCGAAATCAGCGACATCGTTAAGTACAACAAATAACATCCAGTTTCAAACGGCATGCTTCATATAATTGGAAAATACGAAAGGTATTGATTCTATTTGCTGTTTGAATAGGAACAATACCTTTTTACATATTGAAATCGGGGGTTTCATATGGAGAAACAACTAGCTTCTCACGCAATCTTACAAGTACTAACAAACGAAACTGACGAGAATCATTCAATACAGATGAGTACACTAATGTCTGAACTGAGTTTTACCTATGGCATAGATACAGAGCGACACGCTGTTGGCAGAAACATTAACATGTTAAAAGTATATGACTATCCAATTGCCTATTCCCCTAGTGATAAAGGATATGCTTTGATTGATCATCTACTCACTAAAACAGAGCAATTTATTTTGTGCAACTGTATACATGCCTCTCCTTTTCTAACAGAGAAAAGCAGTAATGCTTTGATTATAAAGCTCCAAGAAACCGGATCTCGTTTCTATAAAGCAGAATACCAGTCCATCATATACCATCCAAATCCTAGAAAAATAGAGAATCCGCAGTTCATGGCAAACATGACAACTGTGTATGACGCAATCGCACATGGTTATAAAGTGTCCTTCGACTATATGCATTATGGTGCTGACATGAAGATGCATATTAAGAATAAGGAGCCAATCATTGTTGAGCCTAGATATATTGCCTATCAACTATCCCAAGCATACTTAATTGTAACGGGTGGAAAATATCCTGGCTTCATGGTCTTTAGATTCGATAAAATAGCTAATGTGAAAACAATACGTCAAAAAGTAAAGGCACTAGATTCTGATATGGATGCATGTGAATATTCAAACAGCAAATTATTTATGTACAATGGAGAAAATATGAATGTCACATTCAAAATAAAAAAGGACAAATTAGATCAGATAGTCGATGCTTTTGGAAATACATTTCATCCTCACGAATATGGCTCCGAACATTATTTGTGCACTGTTAAAACCACTGATAACGCAGCATTGATTTTCGCCCAAAAATATATGGACATTGTTGAAATCATCGAGCCGAAAATCTTAAGAAGCAAGTTGCGGAACAGACTATATGATGCTTGTGCCAAATATAGTGAAAAATAATTCTTTTACTTCTCACTTGAACATTCTGCCACAATGTATACTTTATCTATACGTAAAGAAAGCTTTTCATTTATCATATTAAAAACTAGAATATATATTATAGCGGGGTAAAGTCATGTGGGATAGATTGCCGGAGAATCAAAAAGCAGAATATAAGCGGATGATTTTAGCAGAAGCTGCTTTAACAGAACTTTCAGCACAAAAAGCAAGTGAGGAAAACAAATCTCCAATTCCTATCATTAGTTCAAAATACCAAGAAACACTTTTCGTCAAAATATTTGGCGGAACGGCCGAGGATATAGGAAATACCAGTTATGATGCTTCTATTGCTTTAACTGGAACGCCATATAAATTTTTAGTTGGCATAAAAACATTTGGTTATGGATCATCATTGCAAAAGATTGCACAATTCAAATCAAAAGCAACTAATTGGGCTTCGTACACTGATCAAATCAAAAAAAATGCTGCGGGATTAAAAACTAAAGATGAAATTAATACTATTAACCTTCCTTTATACACAGAACTTGCTATAAAAATTTCGAAATTGAGGAACGACAGAATCAAATCATCAGTTGCAAATTTGAGAGGATTTATAGTAGAAGACACAGATCAAATAGAGTCTGTCTATCACACGCTTATGCCTTCAAGCACTGATGGTCAGCCAATGATATATGTTGGTGAAACATCATATGATGAAATTGAAATAGAAAAAATAAAAGTGATTGGCTGTACATCTATCAAAAAACCCGAAAACTTTGATTTTACAGATGGCACTCATACGTATCACTATACTGTTGCAGATAGTCAATTGCTAATGAATTTCAATAATAAAGATATAGTAGTTGAACAATGGAACGTCAAATATGCTGAAGATGCATATAAAATATTATCAAATATTGCGGATAAGATATATGGGATTCAACCTCAAGATGGTCTAGAGAAGAATATTAATCAGCAGGAATCAAGTCTTTCTCTTTCTGTTCCAGAAACTATAACGGAATCATATTCATGGATGATTACGAATAAAGATGGTGAAGTCGAGAGATATTCCGGATTTAATAGTTTTTATGGTACTGGAAGCAAGTTAGGATATGAAAAAACTATTGAACGTGTTAAGAAGATTCCTTTACTATTTAAGGATTCTAGTACTCAAAAAGATTTGGCAATAATTTCTGATAAACTGGTTTCTTATTACGGTACGAAGCCTAAGACAAGCAACTCGAGACTCGAACAAGAAAAAGCAAGACAGAGTATTATCGATTTTACGAATAGCATGCATGACATAAACCTGACAAATTATGTTACAAAAGTCCTATATCGACCCGTAGATGAAATATATATTCCAATTCCAGATTCACATAATTTTCATATTCATCATCCAAAATTTTTCGTACAAAAAGGAATCGAGTTTGAACACGACGGAAAAACTCTTAAGGGTGAAAAAGAACAGATGCAATTCAATTTGATATTCGAACCATCCGGTGATTCGCTTGAATGTTATATAACTCAAGATAATGGAAAAGCAATTCAGTCTTGGCAAAAGCAGTCCAATTTAGGAAAATGGATTCTTCGTGAGATATTTCAATTATCTCCATACGAACCATTAACTGCTGATCGGCTTAATGATATAAATATCAATGCAATACGTCTTTACAAAGTAAAAGATTCATCTGATATTCACCTAAAATTTATTTGGATTGACAAGGATAGCATTCCCGAAGATGCAATAGGTTGGATTCAGAAAAACAAATAAGAAATTCTAAATCCTTTATTTATAATTTGTTATTTCATTATACAATTCTTTTAGGCGGGTTTCTCTTCCGCCTTTTTTTAGTTCACATTCCCAAACCACGATAACATTCCAGCCATTTGCTTTCAGCTTTTTTATATTCTCAATATCTCTTTGCTGATTATGTTTTAATTTTGGAATCCAATATTCTTGATGCGATTTTGGCATGACAAAATCCGGGCAATTTTCATGCAAATGCCAAAAACATCCATTCACAAAAATTACTGTATTGTATTTTGGGAGCACTATATCAGGATGCCCAGAATATCTTTTGTCATCTATCCTATATCTTAACCCATGAGCAAAAAGATACTTTCTCACTATCATTTCAGGTGATGTATTGATTCTATGAATGTGAGACATATTTGTACTCCGTTGTTTAACTGTATGATTGTCTGCCACAATGAAATTTCACCTTAAAAGAAAACACTTTAGGCAATTTTCTTTCCACAGAAAGGGCAATAAATTACTTTTATATTTGTTTGTGTTGAGACTTCAAATGATGCTCCGCAATGCTTACAATTATATGAGGATTTTCCTGTTGATTGCATTGCCAAACCAATATTTTCGGCGATTCGTTTAATTACTGAAACGCAAACAGAATTTCCAGCTTGCTTATACAACTTTGCATCCTTTAATTCTACAGGCAAATTAAAATTATCGGGGAATCCTTGAACATTGAAACATTCCTTAGGTGTGAGTTTTCTGATTCCATATTTGGTTCTAACCAGAGGAACATTATGACCACCCTCACCCATATTAGCTGTTAGTGTAGGGACAACATTTGACTGATTCTTACGAACGTATTTTCTACGCCATTGATAGACCGTATTTGGATCATCCATTGCAGCTTCTAATTGTTCATAAACATCACCTTTGAACTTTCCTTTTGTATAAAAGTACTTTTCTTCAACTTTATGATGAAAATCTATGACATCAGATATTTTCTTTGTTAACCGTATAGGTGCAGGGAAGTCAAAATTTTTATAGTCTTCATCTTCTCTAAAACCAACGATATATATTCTTTCCCTGTTTTGCGGAACATCGCCATAATCCATAGCATTTAAGACTTTATACTTGATCTTATATCCTGAAGCCTCGAGTGATTCGCATATTACTCGAAAGGTATTACCGTTATCATGTGCAACAAGATTCTTAACATTTTCACAGAAAACTATTCTTGGTTTTTTGGCTTTTATTAACCGCAATAATTCAAAAAACAAAACACCCCTGCCTTTTTCATCTTCAAAGCCTTGTCTATAGCCTGCCACAGAGAAAGCCTGGCATGGGAATCCACCCATAATGACGTCAACGTCCGGAAAATCATTTGGCAAAACATCATGAATATCTTTGCATTCGATATTCACATCTGGGAAGTTGCTTTTCATTGTTATGACTGGAGAAGAATCAAATTCATTCGCATAGACTGTCTTAAATAAGCCAGTTTCCTCAAAGCCAAGATCAATACCACCGACTCCGGCAAAAAAAGATGCACACGTATATTTCTTCATATTACCCCTCGTTACTATATGAGGTATTATAGCAAAAAATGCGGCGTGCTGCAGCATTAATTATTAAAATTTCATTCTCATTATATATTTACATTTTTATCAAATTTCCTATTTAGGGCTTGCTGAACAATGGTTCCTTCTGAGTGTCTGGCATTCAAATAGTGATATATCCAATACAGAATGATCCTTTTCTTTGGCTGCTGATCCATAAATCACGGAATTGCAGAATAGACAAAAGAACATCCTGCCTGATTGAGCGCTCGATGTTCACTATGAAAAGGTCCATGCTTACCATGCACTGCGTTGTTTCTTTCAGTTTGCCCATGATCAGGTTCAGTCCGAACTTCCGTTTGCCGGTTCCGAATTTGCCTTCTACCTCGTTGCGTTCTCCAATCTCCCGGAGTTCCTGCCTGACTTCCTCTGCTTCTTCTTTTCCGGGCTTGCCAAGTCTTGGACCAGACATGTGGATTCCCAACTCCCGACAGTACTTCCGATTCTCTCTGCTTCGATAGATCTTATCAGCCAGCACCCGTTCCGGATAGCATCCAAATCTTCGATGATACTGCTCAAGGACCCCTTTGAACTCTTCACCGGATCCTTCGTTGTATGCATCAAAGCTGAATTGATCAAGAAAGCTGTATCCATTCACAACTGAAATTGATATCTTTGCGCCAAACTCTACCGGTGATTTGGATTTGCCTCTGACAATCGGTCTCACCCATGGCTGGCTGAGGCTGACAATCCGGTCTTCAATCCGATGTATTCTGCTCTTCCACATCTCTCTCTGCTGTACTGCAAACGTTCTGATTGTGTGCAGCCGATCCGCTTCAATCGGAAGCAGCGCATCCAGACCCCAGGCTGCTTCATAGGCATCAATGTATCTCAGGTCGCGCTCGATACAGTTCAGCTGATAATTGAGTTCTCTGCGTACTTTATTTCCCGACTTCTTCCTTCGCTTGTTCAGATTCAGAAAGCGATATCTTGCTTTTTCTCTGTAAGTGCGCGGTTTCTTTCCGGAATTGTTCAGTCCGCCATACGATGCATAGAGATGGTCAACGATTACTTCCAGCCATGTTCTTGCCTTGTCACAGAGTTCAAGATCAGTAGGATAGGCAATATCTGCCGGAGCGCAGCTGGCATCAATGATGACTGTACCGGAATTGACGGATCCTGTATGATCGGTGCCTTCTTCATCACTGCTGCTGTCTCCATCCTTCGGAGGATCATCATGGCGGTGGTCACTGTCATCCCCGGCTTTTGACAGGAACATCCTTTCATTGATTTCCTGCATTTCCGCATTTGTCAGACGTTTGCGGAAGTAAACCAATGTTGAGGCATCAAAGGGAGGTTCACTGCTGTATTCATGCATTCCGATAAAGAATTGAAAATAGAAATTTTCGGTAATCTCATCTACCAGTTCACGATCTGTAAATCCCAGTTTTCTCTGAATGTACAAAGCTCCGAATGCCATTCTTGAAGGATAGGCGATATTTCCATATCTGCTGTCTGCGAAGTGCTTTTCATAAACATCATCAACGATATTCCAGTCAATTGAATTGGCAATGACAACCCAGCGATTGTCCTCTTTCAGATGTCCTCCAAAAGGAGTGATAAAGTCATAGGCAGTGAATTGTTTCCGTTCCGTATTACGGTACATAACATACCTCCTGGTGCAGGGAAATTGTATATTCATCCCTCATTATCCTGCACATATTATACCATGCATGCATGATATATTCAACAGGAAAACACGATTGTTATGCGGTTTCTGGAGCTTATTCAACATTGTTCAGCAAGCCCTATTTAATTTGACCCATAAACTTGCTGAAAATCATAGAATTCTTAGATAATCGCGAGTATTCATTGTATGATTTGTATTAATATATAAATGAGGAAATCGTATGACCAAAAATAAAATTAATAATGCTAATAAACACAAAGTATCGAAATCATTTAATGCTACATATAAAGTTTATGAAAATTTGCCACTTGACCAAAAGAATAAGTATAAGTCATTAATACTGGCGGCCGCATCTCTAAGCAAATTGTACGCTCAGAAAGAAAATGATAATGGCAATAATATACTTCATCCAATAATTAATTCAAAATATCAGGAGACTATGTTTTGTGAAGCATTCAATGCATCTCATCAAGATATATCAAACACCAGTTATGATGCTTCTTTAACTTTGCATGGTACAAAAGTTCTTATTGGAATCAAGACATTTCAAAATAGTAATAAGAGTCAAAAAATCGCTCAATTCAAAGCAGAAGCAACTTCACATTGGGGAAATATTGTTAGTGACATTACCACTCGAGACAAAAATGGGCATATCCAGTCCACAAAATAAGGAATTACCAACATAAACAAAAATAGATATAAGGAAATTGCACAAAGGATTGCCGAGTTGCGAAACAAACGCCTAAAAACAGCCAAAAACAATTTGATTGGAATGCAAATCGATAACGATGAAAAATACTGGCTCTTCATCAATAAGTGTGGGTATATAAATCAGCGTATATGCTGATGTAATAAGCATTTAGGGTATAAAAATGGACATGAATTCCTTATACTGAGTTTTGCGAACAACAGAAAGGGAAAATCATGTCCAACAAAACTCTACTCAAGCATCTCCTCCACGTCAAGAATACCGTCATAGATTCTTCAAGAATTGATGAAGAAACTGATGCTGTAATCATCTCTGCTCATCCTACCAAGGGTCACGCCCATAACTGTCCGATCTGTGGCAGACGCTGCAGCTGCTATGACTCTGGGAAAGGATTGCGGAGATGGAGAGCTCTGGATTGGGGATTTGCCAAGGTATTCATTGAGGCTCCTGCAATACGCATCGAATGTCCGGAACATGGAGTGCATACAGCTGCAGTTCCTTGGGCTAGGCATCACTCAACCTTTACAAGATATTTTGAGAATACGGCGGCTTGGATGGCACTGTATCTACCAAAAAACGCTGTGGCAGAGTATATGCGTATTTCATAGAATACAGTCGGACCAATTATCTCCAGATTCAAAGCCGACGCGGATCCAATGCCTGAACATCATTTCAACAATTTGAAGCATATAGGCATTGATGAAACCAGTTATCGTAAGGGACATACGTATCTCACTGTCGTAGTTAACCATGACACCAACAGTGTCATATGGGTTCATGACAGGCATGGTAAGGAGGTGCTGAGGGAATTCTTTGAGACACTGAGTGAAGAGCAGAGAAGCACTATAGAATGCGTTACAGCAGATGGTGCACGGTGGATCAGTGAAACGATGGATGAATACATTCCCAACGCTCACAGATGTCTTGATATGTACCACATGGTCGAATGGGCACAGGATGCCGTAGATGAAGTAAGAACCGATTCTTGGCAGCGGGCAAGGCAAGCAGACAAACGCATCAAACGTGACAGAGGAAGACCGAGAAAAGGACAGAAACTGGATAAGACAGCAGACAGAATCAAGCACACCAGATATGCACTTGGAAAGGCACCGGAGAACCTAACAGAGAAACAGGTTGCACAGCTTGCGTACATTGCTAATACAGATCATAAGCTATATAAGGCATACCAGCTGAAAGAGTATTTGAGGACACTGGTCAAATTGCCATTGGATCAATTGGAAACATCACTGAAAGACTGGCTATGGAAAGCATCTCATT
>LAHS01009028.1_pt1 | contig 10742 bp, 8 predicted proteins | sample 329651 | NCBI WGS metagenome assembly LAHS01 (sample SAMN03275699, study PRJNA271635) | activated sludge metagenome | isolation source: sample C-1 Sludge from hydrolytic chamber (first chamber) of Anaerobic... | reverse complement strand
CTTTGTGAGAGAGACCGAAACGGTCTCTCTTTTCTTTACCATTTAAGGCGAATAAGCTAAAATGTTAAAGAAGAGTGGAAGCGCTTTCATCGAAAGAACTCTCATTCTCGATTGTCTTATTTGATGGAGGCGGGGACGGGGGAAACGAAGAGTCTCCTTTCCAGGTGCTTTCGGGTTGCTAGGATTCTCTTCGAATCGAGGGTATGATAATTCCCGCCGAATCTAGGGTTCGGGTTTCGTCCATTGAAAAGAAGGTTTTTATGAAACAAAGAACAAAATGCGTCGTCTTATTTTCGTCGTTGGCTTTGGCGAGTTTGATTTTGGCGGGATGCAACCACCAGAACGGTAACAGCAGTTCGGCTGCTCCAGGCAGCTCTTCGGGGAATTCAAGCACGAGCGCTAGCTCGAAAGACTCGAGCGGCAGTGCCTCGTCTTCAGAATCAAAGTCGACGACATCGTCGGCCGATGCGAGCAAGGCAGACTCCATCAAGATTTATGGTCAGTTTATGTCGACCATCTACTATCAGGGAACCACCGTCGATTATTCGACCTTACAGATTCAGACCTACCATGGCACCACAAAATTGGCGACTTTGAAGTATTCCGAGCACAGCGATGTGATTAGCCACACGGATATCGATACGAGCAAAATCGCGACGGGCCTCACCTTCACCGTGACCTATTCTCCGGCGGGAGAAACGCCGCTCCACGTTGATCACGCCTATGAAGTCAAGGTCAACGATATGACGCCGTATCAATGGACCGAAAACAAAACTTGGACGACGTTCAACGCCGCCAGCAAAGCTGCCAACGCCACCAAAGATGGCCGCAACAGTTTCATGGAGAGTTCACTCTTCTATTTAGGCAACAAGAATGCCATCAATCTCTTCCCGATTGTTACGGGCAAAGATCACGCCAATCACTTCGGGACGATGAATGAAATCCCAACGGGCGTCACTGCCAGTCTGACCGATTCGAAAGGGGCGGACGTCGCCCTCGATAATGCCTTTAGTGCCAGCGCCAAGAGTGCACTCTTAACCAAAGGGGATGTCGATTTCAATGATGATGTGACTGGCCAATACACCCTGAGTTTCTCCTATGGCACCGACACGACGTCTTTCCCGAAGATCTCCTATCTTCTTAACGTTGTCGATGGCTATAACATCAGCGAGGCCAAGATGCTTTCGATTATCAACAGCGAGCCGAACCTCGATTCGGGTTTCGCTGCCGATGCAGGTGGCAAAAACGTCAAGACGCGGATCGACAGTTGGAAAGCGGCCAATAACATTCCGACCGATATCACGGTGAACAATGCTGTCATCCAAGACGATATCACCATCGCCAAAGCGGATTTGCCTTCCTATTTTGTCTGGGGCGAAGAAGCGGATTATATGCCCGTCAGCGATTCGATGAAGGGCACTCTCCGCGACTGGGCTTGGCTCTATTACAAGAATCTCACTGCGACCAATCCGACGTTCCATCTCTATGGTAATTTCCATAAGATTTCGCTCGGAAGCGATTTCCCCTTCGTCGAGGAAGATGAAGGCCCGAAGAACGGCACGGCGCCGAAAACCGGCACGACCATTTCAAGCCATGCTTCGCTCTTTGGCGGCTGGAATGCCGATAGCGACCGTGGCGCTTATCACTACTATATGCAAGACTTGGCTTTCACGGGCAACACTGGCGTAAGCGACAAGGAAGAAGATAAGACCCGGGGTGGCCTCGTCTTCTTTAAACCGACCTATGACGCCACCATCGAAAACTGCCTTGTTAACACCGCTTTCATCGGCGAAGTCAATGGCGGTTATTATGACAGTGCGACCGACTATCGCGATTGCAAGACCACCTGGATTAAAACCCGTCTTCACGACACCCAATCCGCCCAATTATTTAACTGGGGCGCAGGCGATATCGTGGCACAGGAATGCGAATTGATGAATGCCGGTGGACCGCTCGTGATTAATCAGCCTCATGCCTACAATTTGAACGGGATGAGCACCGAAGATATCGCCAATCGCAAGAGCGCGAATGTCATCATCGATGACAAGAGCCATTTGGAAAACTGGGTGACGGGCCAAGGCGGCTGGTTCAGCTTCTATCAAGGCGCGACGTCCTATGTTGATCAACTGAAGACGATGGATCCGCTTTTCAATGGCTATCTCGGCAAGACTTTCCTTAAAGCTGATGCGACCGATTCTTCGATCAAACGGATGAATTTCATCGCCCTTAATATGACGACGAGCTCCAGCACCGATGCCCTTGAAGGCTCGATTTATGGTTCAACGGTGATCGGCAACCAGAACGTGATTGACTACGAAGGCGGCCGTTCGACGATGCTTGCCGCGATTAACAACGCCGAAAACGACCAAGGCGCAGCCTATCAAAAAGCGCTTTATACCACCGATGTTGGCACGACTTTTATGGCACAATCTCCTTCGGATCCGGCTTCGCCTGTCTTCAAGATGGTTGGCACCAAAGGCGAAAACTTCGGCATGCTTCTTGCCGATTCTTCGGGCAACCCGAATGGGCTCGCCAACGCGAAATATTACGCGACTGGCGCCAGCGTCGATGCGGATAAAGCTTTCGATGCTGATGCAAAGACGGCGACCTATCTCGGCATCTATGCTTTCGGCAAAGGCTATAAACTGGCGGCGACCAATCCAGCGAACTTCCTCAGCTGGGAAGGTTGCAACGATTATGGTCTCGTTGTTGGGCTTGAAGACTACAAAGCAGCATAATTAATCCATGAAGAGAAGAATCTCACGCACGGACATCATCCAAGGGAGCGTTCTTCTTCTTTTTGGCGTACTGGTCTTAATCCTCAGTCTTGTTTTCCCAGCCTATTGGCTTTATGAAGTCAGCGCGCTTGTCAGTCTCCTCTTGGGGCTGGCACTCTTTCGTTATCTGCCGCGGCTATTCAAGGATACAACGCCAAAATCCTGTCGATTCAAACGTTTGAACTCTTGGCGAATTTCCTTGGCTTCAGCCCAAGCAAAATCCGCATTCTTTTTTAAAACCGTCGGGGTTTTGCTAGTGATTTTATTCTTGGTTCGTTTCGAATCCGGCGCTGACTATCTCATGGACGTCAGCCAACTAAAAAGCGATTTTCTTACGCCAGCCGAAGTGGCGTTTTCGAGCGTCCTTGTTCCATTATGGAGCGCCGCCCTTTTGTTGATCGTCTTGGCCCAATTTCTCCAAAGCGACGCTCTTCTTGCCATTGAAAAATGGGTGAGTGGCCCCCTTTTTCTCCTCATCAGTTGCACCTTGCCTTTTAAGATTGCTGGCGTGGTGGGGGATGTCGCAACAAATGGTTTTGCCTATCGGGGGATTCTGATGGGGGTCGAACTCGGGCTTTGCCTTTCTTTCCTTGCCAAGGATTGGAGCGAGAATGCCCGCCTTAAATTGTCACGGAGCGAGGTCTACGCCATCGTCGTCGCCGTCATCTTGGTGCTTTTTACCTCCATTTGGGATTACACGCCGATGAATCTTTTTGGGGCGCGGATCGCCAATATTTCCGCTCCAAAAGAGTTTTCGTTTTCTCATCGGATTTTAATCGGCCTTTGTTTCCTCATCCCGATTGTCTACTTCTTGCTTCTTTACCCCTTCGACCAAGTTCATCGGCGGGTCTTTTTGGTTTTCATCGCCTGCAATATTTTGATTTCCTATATGTCGTGGCCCGGGGCTACTGAGGAACGCTACGTGATGTGGACCCATTTCTATTCGTGGCCGCTCCATTTGTGCAACACCGCAATGTACGTGATGCCCCTGACCTTGATTTTCATGGCGGTCGGCCTCTTTTATTTCACGATGTTCATCAACGTCCTTGGAGCTTTCTTAGCGATTACGATGCCAAACTACAGCGAATCCATCTTGATTTTTGATCCGCGGATCTTTCAGTTTTATAACAACCACATCTATGCTTTCATGATGCCGGTATTGGTGATTCTTCTCGGCTGTTTTGAGAGACCGAAATGGAAATACTTTGGTTATTCGATGATTGGCTTTGCCATCTATTATCTTTTCGTCGGCGTGCTCAATACGTACTATAACGCCGGGATGCTCGTCAACGGCAAGATGGTGGTGCGGCATGCGACCGATTTCTTCTTTATCAACAGCGATTATGTTGCGAGCAAAGTCGCCGATCATGGTGGCCGCTGGGCCGAAACCCTCTTTAGCCATAACACAACCTGGGTTGGGAAAGATGGCTACACTTACACCATTCGCATTCCCTATCTTCTTTCCTACTATTCTGTTTACGCGGTTTTGGCCTTGGGGATGTGGTATGTCTACGAGATGCTCTTCAAGGCGACGGACAGTTTGATCCTGCTCCACGAGAAAGACCGACAATATCACATGAGCGAATTCGAATTCAAAAAGATGCAAGAACAAAGGAGGACGCTTATGAAAAACGACGAAGAAAAGGACCATTCGCCCCATCTCACCATCAGCCATCTCACCAAGCGTTACGGCAACGCCAAAACGAACGCCGTCACTGATTTCTCTCTCGAACTGAGCGGCGGGAAAATCTATGGTTTCTTAGGCAAAAATGGCGCAGGCAAATCGACGATAATCAAAGCCATTGTCGGAATGCACGGCTTCAACGATGGCTCGATTAGCGTCTGCGGCTATGATGTTGTCCATGAAGGCGTCCAAGCTCGGCAAGAAATTGGTTTTGTGCCCGATAACTATGCTCTCTATGAGAACTTAACCGGTCGGCAATACATCAACTATATCGCCGATCTTTATAACGTCACGACCGCCGAAAGAATGGAGCGGCTTCCGGCCCTATTGAAGCGCTTGGAAATGGAAAGTCATTTCGATGATCAGATGAAGACCTATTCGCACGGCATGAAGCAAAAAATTACCATCATCGGCGCTTTGATTCATAATCCGAAGATTTGGATTCTCGACGAGCCGATGACCGGCGTTGATCCGAACTCAATCTTCCAGATCAAGGAATGTATGCGCGAGCATGCCGCCAAGGGCAATATCGTCTTTTTCTCCAGCCACTTAATCGATGTCGTCGAGAACCTTTGCGACGAAATCATCATGATCAAACATGGGCAGCTCGTTTACCGCGAAAGTATCGAAAACCTTGACAAAAACCACTTGGATTTGGAAACTCTCTTCCTTGAAAAGACGGCCGATAGCGAAGAAGAAGCCGCTAGTTTGCTCACCGAAGAAAAGAAGTTTAACGGAAAGTAGAACCTATGGCAGCCTTCAGCAAAGCGGAAAAACGTCTGGGACAAACACGGAGCGAACTCCGTCAGTTTTTCACGCTGGTGAAAATGCTGCTTTCCGATACGTTGAAGCTCTCCTTTGACACGAAGGCGGGTCGCAAGAGCTCGATCATTCGTATCGTCAGTGCCGTTCTCGTCTTTGCCGTCCTCACCGCGCTTGGCGTGCTCTTCTACCGCCTCTCGAGCCTCTTTGGCATCTTCTCGCTTCTTTCGTTTATCCCCGAGGCCGTGCCTTCCTTCCTTAGCCTCGTGATTCTCGTCTTCGCTTTGCTCAACAGCATCGCCTCGCTCGTGAAGACGCTTTATTTCTCTCCCGATAATCGCTTGATGATTACCTATCCTTGCCGCGGATCCGCGGTCTTCCTCGCTCGGCTATTCGTCTTCTATATCAACGAAGTGGTGCGCCTGATGCTCAGTTTGACCCCGATTCTTCTCTCCTACCTCATCTTTTCTCATTTCCCATGGTATTCCTACATTTGGCTTCTCGTCAGTCTCTTGCTCGTCACCGCCTTCATCGTTCTCTTTTCCGCTCTTTTATCAATTCCTGGCTATTACGTTCGCCTCTTCTTCAAACGGAATAGTCTTGTTGCCTTTGGCGTTTACACGCTTCTGTTTGCGGCTTTCATCGGCCTAGTGGGCTGGGCTATTTTCTTGATTCCGAACAAGATTGATATTTTCACCAACTTCGGACCTTATTTCTCAGCGATTCAATCCGCGATGAAGAGCTACCGCGATGGGGCTTGGCTTCCGTATCTTTTGACCAAGATGATGATTGGTTCTTTCGATGGTTTTACCATCGTTCCTTTCACCTCACAAAGTTTGCTTCTCTTCCTTATTATCCTTGGCATAACCCTCCTCCTTTTTGTTTTCGCTCGTTACGTGACGAATCGGCTTTACCTCCATTTGGCCAGCGAATCTTTCGAATATGAATCCGTGGGATCCCTCCACGTCCGATTGTTGAAAAAACGGCCGTATTGGCTCAGCCAACTCGACAAAGAAATTACCTTGTTCCTTAAGAACCCGGATACCTTCGCATCGCTTTTTGGCACCTTCGTTTTCTTGCCGATCGCGATGGCGCTCATCAATAAAATTTTCGGTGCGATGGATACGACGGTGCTCGGCAATATGTACATTTCGAGCGTCAACCTTCTTCTAATCCTTCTCGTCGTTCTCACCTCCAACGAATCGATTGCCCATCTTTACAGCGAAGAAGGCAACGCGTTTGCCCTCAATCACATCTACCCACGCAGTTCGTATTATCTTTTGATCAGCAAGTTGATTTTGCCTGCCCTCTTTGGCGTGATTTCAATCATTGTGAGCGGGGTCTACTACGGGCAGATCAACGCTTTCAAACTCGATTCCAATAATCAGTCCTGGGTCAACTCTTCGATGGTGGCCTATTTCATCATTGCCATCTGTGCCTTCTACCTCGGCCATCTCCTCTTTGCGGCTGGCCTCGACTTCTGCGCGACCAAGAGCGGCTTCATCAGCCAAAATTCTGCGACGGAGAATCAGCGCAATGTCGTAGTGAGCGCATTCGCCTTATCTTTGGCCTTGGCTTTCTTGTTCTATCTTTTCCTCAATGACGGCCTCGAGGGCGCCTATCTCAAAATCATGATCGTCGGTCTCGTTTATTTCGCCCTTAATGTCCTGCTGTTTTACCGCAAAGCAAAATACCTTTATGGGAAGGGGGAAGCCCGATGAAAAAAACCATTTCGGTTCTTGTTAGTGCGGTGGCCTTGCTGGCCATAGCGATGGTGGCGTTCCTTGGAACGAAACCCGTCGGCATCGTCACGACGGTTTATATCAATAGCGTCCAAATTCTCGACGACGAATCGCATCCGATCGAATGGAGAGATGATCACGGCATCGCTGTTAGACGGCTCGATGTCACCTTTAAAGCCGATGCCTACGATGCCCAAAGCGACACCGAATATATGTATTATGTCTTCGATACCGAGATCTTGCCGACGAACGCCACCCATCGTTCCTTTCTCTATTACGGTGCGAACGATGCCTATGTTTCTTTCGTCGACAGCAATATCAAAAAAGGGCCAAGTTCTTCCTCGAGCAGCACGAGCGCAGGTGAAAGTCAGGCGAATAACACGGGCAAGGTTGTTATCAAACGAGTCAAAGGCGATAGCCATAGCGACCATTTGGTAACGATTTATTGCAAAGCCGATGATGGCGGGCCGGCCGGAATCGAAGACTCCATCGACTTCCTTATTCTTTTTCCGAATGCTTAAAATCTTTGCAAAAATCCATTCGATTTTGCAAAAGCCAGTTAAAAGTATTCCTTATTGGTGTAACAAACCCTTTTCTTGCAAGAGAAAGAAAAGCTCTTTGATTGCGGCTGTTTCGGGATCGAGGGCATAGAGCAAATCAATCTTGGTTGCCTTGTTCTTGCTGAGGGCGGCATGGTAAAGAGAATAAAGGAATTTTTCTTGGACGTTTTTATTGAGGCGGAGGCCGAAGTCATAATTCTTTTGGAATGGAGGCTCCGTCGAATGAGCGATGGCCTCTTCGATGGTCTTGACGATGGCTTGGATAAAAGCGGGAAAAGTGTAGATCGGAAGGTAGTCAAGATTTAGCCATTCTCCAGTCAGCTCGAGCGTCCGCTGGAAAATCTGCCTGGCGCCCATCGGAACAATATCTTCAAAGGCCAAGGCTTTGCGAATCTTGTCAAAGTCGTAAGGATGTTTCTTGGCTAGCCGAAGCGAGAATTCATTCCAAATCGGTGCGAACGTCTCGTCCTTTTCGAAGGTGAATGAGCGGCCCCAAGCGGCCCCGAAGGTCTTCTTGGCGTCATTGTAGCCGAGCGTCATATTGTCGCGCTCCACCTTGCCATCAAAATCCATGATTGAACCGGTGTCGCGGGAAGGACGAACTGTAGTAACGAAGGGCAAATCCATCATCTCTTTGTGTTGGGGGACTTTCGGAACGGCGTGGAGCAAGACTGCGACAATTTCTGTCGCGCCCAGACGGATGGCGAAATCGATCGGGAGGTTATTGTTGTAGCCGCCATCAACATAGCGATGTTTGTCGATTTTGTAGATTGGGAAAATCGGATAGCACGCGCTTGAAGCGTGGAGGTAATCGAGAATCTTGTCCTCGGGCAAATCGTTGCAGACCACATCGACCTCTTTTAAGGAAGGATAAGCGGTGGTAACCACGCCGAGGGTGATGGGCGAGGTTTTGACTTTATGAGGGTCGATGCTGGCCTTGACGAGATTGGTGAGCGGCGTGATGTCTGCCCCGCCGTTTTTGACATAGGTGCGGGCAAAGGCAATCAGCCGTTTGTTCATATTGGGATCGCTGAATAACCGCTTATAAAAATTGATGCCATTGACCATGACTTTATCGGCCGCGATACTCTTCCACAGCATTTCGGCTTTTTCAAAATCATCGCTGGCAACCATCGCGCCGTTGATGCTTCCGATGGATGTGCCGGTGACGATATCAAAATGGATTCCACTTTCGCGGAGATACTTCCAAACGCCAACTTCGTAGCTCCCGAGAGAACCACCGCCACAGAGGACTAATGCTCTTTTCATGCTTTTTAGTTTAGTGGAAAAAAATCAAAAACAAAAGGGGAGCGCGTTAGCTCCCCTCTTTTGCATCAGAATCAGCGATTAGAATTCGGCTTTCCAGAGCCCATGCATGTTGCAATAGGCATAGACGGTGCCGTGTTCGACATCGGGGAATTCGGCTTTGGCTTCAACCCCTTCATGCGGCAGATAGACGAACGAGACGTTGCCATTGCTGACGAGCGCGAACCATTCAATGTGGTGCAACGCAGTCATCGGATGGGGCACGCTACCGCATTTGGCGAGCAGTTTGCCGTTTTCGTGGGCAACAACCGGGACGTGCTTCTCCATTCCCGCATCAGCGGTCTTGGCGACGAGCTTCGTCATCGCACCTCCGCAGCAGGTTAAGGTTCCGCCGCCTTTCACCAATAAAGCAACGACGTTTCCGCAACGATCGCAGCGATAGAATTCAAATTCTTCCATAAAATTTATCTCCTTTGAATAATTTAACTATAACCTGTCGACGGCATCTTGAGAAGTTGAACGCTCACGATTTGATTTGTCGCGGTTTTTCTCCTTTTTCTAGGACAAAGTGACATAATAGTGTCAATGAAAAGAAAATATTCTGCTCAATTTGTTTCGACCTATACCAAGGCCAAATCCCTGTCGCCGAGCGCCTTCGAAAAACACTACCTCAAAGCGGTCAAAGATTCTTCGACCATTCACTTCCAGTTAAAGATCGATACCTATCCTTGTTTTTACCATCAAGATTCGTGCCAGAACCTTCTTGTTAACGATCTGATGGCGAAAAACGCCGAACTCAACGCCCTTCTTTCTTCCCTCACCCCGCTCGAAATGAGCTGGACTCAAGAGGAGAGTTTGATCAAAGAAGTCAGCGCTTCGCTCGAGATCGACCATATTCCTTATTCGGCCAAAGAAGTGTTTGAAGCCATTCATATATTCCATGGTGGCGCAGGAGAGGTTGGAGCTCTTTCATCAAGTTATCTTTTAATTCAAGATGGGTTTCGCTTCCCTTTAAATGAGCTGGAGGATCTCCGCCATATCTACGATTTCTTGATGCGGATTTCTCTCAACAAGATAGAACGACCTGATACCGCCCTCTTCCGGATGAAGCCGATTGCCCCGGGCGATGAACGCCTTTCTTACATTGAAGAAGCTTCTTCAATCAAATATGCCCTGAAGGAAGCTCTCTCAATTTTGCAGCTGGAGAACCTCAATATCTTCGTCAAACTGGCTTTATTTGATTTCTTCTTCACTTACGCTCACCCCTTTGTCGAAGGGAATGCGAAGCTGCTTCGCTATCTCGACAGCTATTTCATCTATCAGAATATTTCACCTTACTACGCCTTTTGCTTATCCCAATGCGAGAAAGAGTCCTTGAACAGTTTGATCAAAGGCTACCGTTTGACCCTGAGCCCCAGGAATCGGAGCGACCTCACGACGTTCTGCAACGCCTTCCTTGACGTGCTCTCCCACGAGTACGATGAACGAATCTATGCCTTGCGGCGGCAGAAGCAGCATTCGCTTGATTTGCGAAAGAAGTACGAGGGAATGATTGGTGAACCATTGCTCACTCACCTGATTGCCAGCACTGTTTATTTGCCTTGCGGAGCCTCGGCTTACGATCTCGCCTCTTTGGGTGAAGTCTCAACCCGAACCATCCTTCGCGCTCTCGCAGAAGATAAGAAAAAAGGGTTCATTGCGGAGAACCCTGTCGGCAAGACGATTCATTACACCTTGAAAGATTAGAACGGCCGATCGAACGTCACGACAAAGAAGCGCTGAGGCGTTTGACCTTTGAAGTGGTCTTCGAGGGCTTTCATGATGACCTCTTGGGTAACTTTTTCATCATAAGGCAAGAGAACATCAAAGATGACGTTGATGTGGGTGGCTCCCGTCACAATCCGAAAATCGTGCATCTTTAAATCTGGCGAAATCCCCAGCAAAACCCCTT
>LAHS01002122.1_pt1 | contig 10782 bp, 10 predicted proteins | sample 329651 | NCBI WGS metagenome assembly LAHS01 (sample SAMN03275699, study PRJNA271635) | activated sludge metagenome | isolation source: sample C-1 Sludge from hydrolytic chamber (first chamber) of Anaerobic... | reverse complement strand
TGTGATTGCTACAGGCAAACCCACCGTATTGCCTGTAGCAAAGATACAGCACTATGTCCAAATTGAGATACGTCAGGGAAAACGGGTGGCATGAAAGGGTGACATCCGAGCTCCTCATGCCCGCCACTTGGTAAAGGACCCTCCAACGGCAGCAAGTAGCCTATTCTGTACAGCAAGCTGTGCAGAATAGGTCTTGTTCGTCATGCTCGCCAACAGCGCCGCCCCGTCCATGGCGACCCTTCAGACTCTCGTCTGAGAGGGTTCGCCCGTCCAATGCGGCGCCATTGCCCTCGCCGATGACTATGCGGGGGAGACCCCGCGCCCCTGGGGAGACGGCAATGCTGAGAAACGAAATCAAGAGACGAAGGCTCTGCATACGCCTAACCGACGAAGAGGATGACGCCCTTGATGCTGCCGCAGAGGGGTATGGCATCACCAAGACGAGCCTCATCAGGCTCTTCGCCCACTACGTCCGACTCCCTGGCACGCACCTGCTCGCGGGAGTACCGATAGTCTTCGACTACGTGACCTCCCATGAAATCTCTTACAACCTTCATGCCATAGGCACCCTCTACAACCAGTCGGTGCGAGCCCTCAACACGATGGCCAAGGGCGTGCGGGAGGCCGAGGCGGACCCCGCCGACGCGATGGGGGTCCTCGCCGCCGTCCATGCCGACATGTCCTACGTCAAGGGCTCGCTCGACTGCCTTCGGGAGGACGTCTCCGCCCTTTCCGACCGTCCGAGCCTCTTCACCTGGTGAGCCGCCATGCCATACGTGAAGGCCATATCGGGTCACTCCGGGCTCGCCGGCGCGAGGCGTTACTTCGAGCGCAGAGGCCGGGCGCTTGCCCATGACTACCTCGGGCTCGACGCCCCCGTCACCGGCGAGGACGGGCATGGGCTCCCCGTCTACGGCGACTATGCCTGGGACGAGGCGATGGACGCGCGTCGTGCCGCCGAGGGTAACGACGCGCCCTGGCGGGGCAGGCCCGCGCGCACCTACAAGCACTACGTCGTCTCCCCCGACCCCAGGGACGGCATCACGCTCGACGGTCTGAGGAGGCTCGCGACCCGTTGGGCGCGAGAGGGCTTCCCCGACTTCCAGGTCGCCATCGTCTACCACGACGACAACGAGGGCCGCGTCCCCCACGCGCACGTCATCGTGAACAACACCAACCTGAGGACGGGCAGGCGCCTGCAGGACCCCGACCCCGGCGCCCTCAACGGCAGGCTCCAGGCGATCTCGCGCGAGATGGGCCTCTCCCACTTCGACGGCAGGATAGACGCGGGCCACCCCGACACGCGAGGGGCGGGGTCGCGCACGGACTACCAGAGGGTCCACGTCGGGCGCGGGGAGTCCGAGATGGCGGGGAGGGGCGGCTACTCCTGGGTCGCCGACATCCGCGCGAGGGTCGACGTCGCACGTGGAGTCGCACAGGGCCCAGAGGACTTCAGGCGCCTCCTCTCCTCCATGGGGGTCACGACGAGGGAGCGCAGGGACGGCACCGACTGGACGTACTCGCTCGCCGACCGGCCCTCGCGGCAGGTGAGCGGCACGAGGCTCGGCACCGACTACCGGAAGGCACACGTCACCCGCGAGCTCGCGAGCCCACGAAGGGCGCGGCTGCCAGAGCAATCCCGAGAACGCATTGCCCAAATCGCCCGGGATGCCATGGAGGTGCACGACCTGGCCGAGCTCCGCCGCCTCGCCTCGACCGTGAGGACGGCCCGGGAGGTCCGGGCCATGTCCCTCGACGGACTCGACCTGGCCGCGAGGAGGGCCAGGTCGAGGGGCGACGAGAGGGTGGCCGACAGGATCTCGCAGGCCCGCGACCATGCGCGCGAAAGGCGGCTCCTCCCCGAGCACGAGAGCCATGACGACAGCACCGGCGGCACCCACGCCGGCGGCACGGGCGACATCCCCCGCAGGCAGGACCAGGCGGGGCCGACCGGCCGCTCGCCCGTGAGGGGCCCACGTCGCGACGGGAGGGACTGGGACAGATGAGGGTGGACGTCTCATATGCGGACGGCAGGCTCGAGTCGTTCGACACGGACCGGTTCACGGTGGCCGAGCCGTTCGCCGCGAAGAGCATGCTCGCGGACCTCGCCCTCGCGTTCCGCGAGGACGGGTCCCTGGTGCTCCGCGCCGACTGCTACGACGTGCGCGACGTGGAGGACGGCGCCACGGCGAGGAGGCGCCGGGGATGGTCGTTCCTGCTCATATCCTGCGAGGAGTCCCCGCGGGTGCTGTCCGTGGCCGTCGACGGCACCGTGAGGTGGTCGCGCGTCGGCCCCGACCTGGCGGACGTCGGACGCCTGAGGGCCCTCGGTGCCATGTGGCATCCCGGCGGCGGCTCGACCGCGCAGCTCGCCGTCTGGCTCCATGACCTCGCCTGCCAGGCGCACCCCGAGCTCCTCGGCACGAGGGACGGCGAGGACGAGATATGCGGCATGATCGGCATGACGAGGGCGAGCTACGAATATCTGTCCGACCTCGTCGCTATCATCTGAGATGTCCTGGGGTCGAAGGCGGAGGAGACGATGATGAGGTTCCTGAAGGCCCTGGGAAGGGCGTTGGTACAGATCGTCCTAATCGCCCTGCGGATCATGCGCTGGGTGTTCCGGATGGTGTTCCGCTTCGCGATGTGAGAACCGAACACCTGCCTTCCCGCCAAATGAGAAAAGCAAGCACTAAAAGCCTAACGACGAGTTACCTGTCAGCATAATCACATAACCTCGACTTCATGTTCGCCAGCCAGTATCAACGCTCACAACATGCAATCAGTGCTTTGGAACGACATTGACCAACGTGCCCTACCATTCGTGCGATATCATCAAGCTTGTTTTCAGAATCTGCTCGCCAGCGCCAGAGAAGGACTGCCATGGATAACGCGACTTCTGATGTACCGAGTCCTGACGGGGAAAGAACCCTGGGACAGAACCCCAAACCCGAGAGTGCCACAACCAACACCGCCGATGTCATTGGAGCAGCCGCAAAGGCCGTCGCAGATGGAGCCGAGGCGTTTGCAAAGGGTGCGGGAAGGGCCGCCGGAGAGGCTCAGCGGGTTGCTGATGCCGCAGGCAAAGCCGCAGGCCAGGCAGCGAGGGCCACCGCCGAAGGCGCGAACGCCGCTGCCGGGAGGGCCGCAGACGCCTTCAAGGCGTCCCCACTCAACATCAGCGAGGAGCAGATGGGCGAGATCCTGTCGTCGCTCTACTCCAAGTCCCTCGACGGCATCCCATACGTCAGCAAGTCAGTCGACGAGCTCGCGGACGACTATCTCGCAAAGTGCAATGGGGCGCAGGAGGCCGCGGAGTCGCTGGTCATCAACCAGATCATCAAATGCGGGACGGCCGGGTTCCTTACCGGGCTTGGAGGCGTAATCACATTGCCCGTCGCAATCCCCGCGGATATCAGCAGCGTGTTGTACGTGCAGATGCGCATGGTCGCGGCAGTAGCGAAGATCAGCGGGCTCGACATCCGTTCGGACCAGGTGCAGACGTTCGTCTACGTCTGTCTCACCGGCTCCGCAATGATAGATGTCGTGAAGGACGCAGGGATAAAGGTCGGGCAGAAGCTCGCCGTGGGTGCGATCGGGAACATCTCCGGGAAGACTCTTACCGCAATCAACCAGAAGGTCGGCTTCAGGCTCATCACCAAGTTCGGCGAGACGGGCGCTGTGAACCTCGGGAAGCTCGTCCCGGTGGTAGGGGGCGTCATCGGAGGAACGTTCGACGCGGCAACGACCAAAGTCATCGCAGACAACGCCATCAGCCTCTTCGTAAAGAAGCAAGTCCCCGACGAGAAAAGGCCATCGGAGTTCCAAAAGAGACTTGACGACCTCTTCCCCCAGAGGAAGGCTGGCACCTCAGATGAGTCTGCCTCGGCGTCAGCAGGAGTGGTCCTTGCCGATGCACAAGGATGAGTGGGCTGCAGATAGACTTGGAACGAGACCCTCTCGCAGGTGCTATGCGGCTTGTCGCAGTTGTATCTGTCTCGGCAGAGTCCTGACCTCCCGACACATGTTATATGGGACCCGATAGCGCTCTGCCTTGGCACCTGCAGGTCAGCATGACCTTCCCAGCTCTGCTTCCATCCCTTTGGCCACTCTCGCGAGGGAGGAGCTTCGTTCGCTGTATGGCACTCCCCTAGTGGCAGCACATACGGATCTTGCTCTTTCGACAAGGGGTCGGACATCCTTCTTGGTAACCATGCCCCTCTCGTGCGCCGGCTTTCTCTCCTCGACCAGCCTCTCGTGCCTGCCCGTCACGTAGTCCGCGGCCTTGCTCGCGGATGTCGCGGCCCGCGCCAATGCAGCTGGGTCATCCTTGATTGCCCCGAGCCAGCTCCTGAGGTAGGCGGCGTGGTTGTCCAGGTAGGTCTGTCCCATGTCGGCGTCGGCGAACCTCCCCATGTCGAGCCCCGCGTCGGCGGCGGCGAAGACACTGCCCAGCTCGGCTACGAGCTCCTCCCTGGCATACCCCTCGGGGGTCCTCTCCACGTCCCTTCCCACCGCACGCGCCGTGGAGTGGCACATCTCGTGCAGGGCCGTCCGGGCGAACCCGTCCATGGCCAAGAACTGCTCGCGTCGTGGCAGGTGGATCCTGTCCTCGGAGGGGCGGTAGAAGGCTCGGTCGGTCGCCTCCTCCACGACGGGGCACCTCGATGAGGCGATGAGCTCGTCGGCGATGCGCTCCACCTCGGGCTCCGTTGGGGCATGGGCGCTCGCGTCGAAGGGCTCCATCCCCACGATCTGGGAGCCGTTGAAGACGTGGGAGAGCCTCCCCGCCAGGAACGCGCCCTCGAGGGCCTCCGCGGGCAGCCTGCCGTCGCGCACGAGCCGCTCCGCCCTCTCCAGGGTGACCACGCGGTCCCCTCCGAATGCCTTCGTGGGCACGTACCAGCTCCAGAACTCGATGGCACCCGTCGCGTGCACGCCCCTCCCGACGTGCCAGCCCGCGTCCCTCATCTGGTTGAACGTGCACCAGCGGGGGTCCTCAAACCCCTCGCGGCGCATGGCGGCGGCCAGCGCGAGGCGGTTGATGCCGCGGTACCGCCTGCCCGTGGTCGGGTTCACCGGTGACCAGCATCCCTTCCACTCTGCTGCCCAGGCGAGCCCATCCCTCTCCATGGCCTGCGTTATCTGCGAGACAATCTTCGCACGGCTCCTCGCGATGGCGTCGTCCGCCTTCTGCCTGTCCTTCGGCATGCCCGTCCCTCCGCGCGCCTTCCAATGGGGAGAGGAGGTGGGCATGGCGCTGCCCACCCCTTCCTTGTCATCACTTTCTGTCCGGACCATCCGCAAAAGCAGCCGCCCTGCAGCATGCATAGGCGAGGAGCCACACGCAGGCCATAAGCTGACCTGCGAAGAACCAGGCCAGCGGGACGTATGGATTACTCATCGCCGTCACCGTGGGAGACGGTGCCCACCCCATGCCGATGCAGCCACCAGGCGATGCCTGCGATGAGGACGCCCGCGCCCACGAGCGGTAAGAAGGGAGAGGTGACCTCGCCGGTCTGCGGGAGGGTGCCTCCCGCGGCCGCGGGGGACGTCGACGCAGGGGCCTCGGTGACGGAGACCGTCTGCCCCTCGTCGGAGATGTCGGCATGGGTGGCCACGACATGGCCCTCGTGCGTGACGGTCTCGAAGGCGACCACCTCGTGGCCGGCGAGCGCCGAGGCATCGAAGGCGAACGCGACCTCGACGGTACCCTCGGTGGCCTCAGGCGTGAACGTGGCGGAGGCCACCACCTTGGTGCCGTCGGCACCTATGACGGGCTCTCCCGTCTCGCGGTCGACGAGCGTGCCCGTGACCTCGTACTCGAGTCCCGGGACGAGCCCGGAGTACTCGACCGTGTCGACGATGCCCGCCGAGGCCGAGGCCCCGACCTCTTGGTCGCCGTCGGCCGCATCGGTCGCCGTGGTGCCGACCTTCGGGAACGTAACGGTCTGCCAGCCGTCATTGATGTCCTCGTGCGTGGCCACGACCTTGCCGCCAAGCGAGAGCGACTCGAAGGCCACGACGGAGCGGCCCGCGAGGGTGCTGGCGTCGAGCTCGAAGGTCACGGTGACGCTGCCCGAAGAGAGGGACGGCACAAACGTGGTGGTCGCCGTGACGGTATGCCCCTCCGCGTCGGTCACGGCCCTGCCGGTCCCGCGGTCCATGAGGGTGCCGGTGAGCTCATACGTGCTGCCGGCGGCGAGGTTCTCGTAGGCGACCGTGTCCGTGAGCGTGGTCGCACCCGTGGCGAGGGCCATGTGCTCGCCGCCCTCGCTCGTGAGCGTGGTCGCGATCGCGGGGCCCTCGGCGTCGGCGACGGTGCCGCAGTCGACGCAGGTGGCGTCCCGCGTGACCGTGACGTCGAAGCTCACGAGGTCGAGACCCTCGTTCGCCTCGCAGCGGAGCTCGCTCACGGTGTAGGTGTCATAGGGAAGGGCCCCCTTGGAGTCGTCCGCCATCGTGGTTGTAGATGCGCTCCCCGAGAACCACGTCCCGGCACCTGCCGAGGTGGCGCCTCCGGACGCAACGGCGTCGTTGGCGTTGGTGTCGGCCGTGTGGGGGATCCAGGAGGACGAGGAATCGGCCTCGCCGTTGGCGTCGGTCACGATGACGTGGGACTCGCCGGTGGTCTTCGACGTGACGAGGAAGGGCACGCCCGCAAGGCGCTCCATGCTTCCCTCGCGGACCTTGACGAGGCGGAGGTCCCCGCGCTTGACCTGCTCCGCGACCTTTGGCGCCACGTAGGTCGAGATGACCTCGGACGTTCCGATCGCGCTCACGTGGATGACGTCGGTCGTGCCGGCCGCGAGGTAGCCCTCGGGCGCCGACGTCTCGCGGACGGTGACGGTCCCCACCGGGACGCAGACCCTGCCGGCCGTGTCGTGGTAGAGAGCGTCACCCGTGGCGGCCGAGAGGTCTGCCGTGCCGTCGGCCCCGGTGGTCACGGTCCAGGTGCGCGTCGCCTTCGCGGGAAGGCTCCCGGCATCGTAGAGGCCGTCGTAGTAGCTGACCTCGAAGGTGGCACCGGCGAGCATGCCCGCGCCCAGGGCGGACGCCTTCCCCGTCTCTGCGTCGAGCTTGGCGAGGACGACGCCCAGGTCGCACACCTGCGGTGCGTCCTCGGCGGCGATCTGGGTCGTCCTGCCTCCCGTCACCTGGAAGGCGACGGCGTCGGTCGACAGGGCGTAGTTGCTCGCGGGCGTGGTCTCGCGGGCCCAGTAGCCTCCCTGGGAGAGCCCGCCTGCCGTCCCGCGTCCCGCGGCGTCGGTGGTGATGGTGGCCACGGCTCTGGTGCAGGCCTCGTCTGAGTAGACGGTGTAGGTGGCGTCCGCGAGCGAGTAGCTGCCGTTGGCGTCGGTCACCTCGTGGTTGGCGGACGCCTTCGTGAGCTCCACGCTCCCCTTGACCTCGGAGGTGAGGAGCATGCGCTGGCTGGAGTCGTTGGCGTACCAGACGGTGCCGCACCCGAGGTTCGCCCCACCGGCGGCCTCGTAGGCCTCGGCCTCCTGGCAGAACCTGATGCTCAGCTGGACGAGGTCGAGCTTGTCCCCAGGGACGACCTGATCCGTGAGGTCGTAGCCCCTGTGGTACCAGATGGCTATCTGCGTCACGGACCGGGCCTCTCCTGCGCCGAGCGCGCGACCGCATATGGTCGTCTCGTTGGGGTAGCCGTGGGCGGCGAGATAGCTGAGGACCGTGTCGGTCCCTCCCTCGTTCGTGTAGGTGGCGTCCGGCGAGGGCCCGTGCTTCTCGCCGTCCATGCAGTAGGCAACGCCGGCTGCCGAGTCGTCGTCCGTCCTCTGGTAGCAGCCGAAGATGGTGGCGTCGAACGGCCCCACGTCACCGGTGGGGACGTTGTGGTAGCTCGCCTGCTCTCCCGCAGCGAGGGCAGGCGTCGGGGCAGCAAGGCCCATGGTCTGTCCCACCAGGCACGCGAGGGCAGCCGCGATCACGGCCACGCGCACCGCGGCGCCGCTACGCACCACCCCTCTCGCGCGTCTGCGGACGGCCTCGAGGATCCCTCTTCTCGTCACTGACATGTCCCCTGCCTCTCCGGAAGCCCGTCGCGCCCCTGTGCCGTCGCCAGCGCGTCGGTGGCCGAGCGTGCCTCATGGGCTCGCTCGGAGAGCGTCCTCGCGCTCGCGTGCTCCCTGGCCCATGCGGCCCTCGCCTCGGCCATGGCATCCTTGATCCTTGCCGGGAGGACCTTCACGGTCTCCTGCTCGTTGCGGCCGTTCGTGTCGGGGATGGGGTTGCCGTCGGCGTCGAGGACGTCGCGGTGGAGCCACACCTCGTGCCCCGCGACGAGGGGCACGTCGCGCCAGTCCTCGCCCTTGAAGCGCGACGGGTTCACGAAGAGCGGACTGAACTCCCAGCCACCCATGTCACGCCCGTCGACGAGCGTGCCCGGGGGCAGCCTCACCGCGTTGAACGTCCGTTCCTCGCCCGTGTGGGCGTCCGTGTAACGGATGTTCTCCCTCACGAAGCTCCTGTGGAAGGTCAGGTAGACCTTCTCCCTGCCGTCTGCAGCCATCTCGTGGCTCCCTTCTTTCCGAGGCCCCGGCGGGGCCGTTGTCGGTGGTTGGTCGGTGCCGCTATCCGCCGAGCGCATCCCTGGCCCAGGCCCCGCTCTTGACGAGCGAGAGGGTGAGCAGGACGCACATGGCGAGGTACTGGAGCGCGTATGACAGGCCTCCCGCGACCGAGTCGATCGGTGTCCCCGTCCCGGCGCTCGCGGCGTCGAGGCCGCCCAGCACCACGGGGAACGAGACGAGCAGGACGACGATGATGAGGCCCGCGAGGCACACGGAAGCGAAGTGCCTCACGTAGCCCACGCCCATCTGGCGCGTCTCGTCGAGCGCCATGAGCGAGAGCGGGATGGGGCTCAGGGCCGCCATGAGCGAGAGCTGGATCGCGCGGGCCCACGTGACGACGAGCGCCACCACGTAGGCGATGAGCACCACGAGCCAGCTCACCAGGGCGACGACGATCATCGCGACGAGCGCCGCCACGTCGTCGTCGGTCGTGACGATGGAGACGGCACCGAGGTCCATGGCACCCCCTGCGCCGAACATCGAGGTCGTCCTGGTGATGGCGAGCCTCACGACCTCGTAGATGGCGCCCATGAGGTCGAAGGAGTGCTGCACCAGGAACAGGAAGACCGCGAAGAACACGAGCAGGAACACGACCTCACGCACTCCCGGCATGCTGGCGTTGCCGTCCATGCGCTGGGAGATGTGGATGAGTTGGACCGTGAACACGAGGGAGAGGACTCCGCAGCCTATGGGGAGCACCGCGCGCTCCCACACGCCGTGGGCCATGTCGTGGAGCGTGGTCCCGCCGGCGGTGCCGAGCATCTGGTCGAACGGCCTCGAGAGGACGCCGTCGACGCCGATCGAGCCCAGGACGTCCGCCTGGGCGGAGAAGATCCAGTTGCAGGTGTCGCGCAGCACGCCGCACATCCACCTGTTGATGTCGTCGGCGATCGATGCCCATGCGAACGTGGGCGAGAGGAGCACCGCGAGGAGGGCGAACGTGAGCACCGCACATGCGAGGAACGTCCCGCGCGCGCCTAGGGTCCTGGCCCCCATCGCTAGCCCACGACCCTGAAGGCGCCGGACGCCCACGTGACCGAGAGGATCGTCTCGCCCGGGTCGTCGCACGTGAGGGTGGCCGTGACGTCGCCCGTCTTCGTGTCGAGGTAGACCTCGCCGTCGAAGGTGGCACGCGTCGCCGCGACGGCGTGCGCCGAGCACCATCCGGCCACGGCCTCCTCGAGCCCCGCCTCGTCGCCGCCCACCAGGTCGAGGTAGGCCTCGTCGACGCCTGCGACCTCGACCTCGGAGTCGCCCGAGGGGACGGGCACCCAGCTCTGCGACACCTGGAAGGCGTCGGAGGAGACCCGCATGGCATCTCCGGCACCGGTCACGGTGACGTCAGCCGTGACGTGGGTGCCGTCCGCGCGCAGCACGTCGAGCTCGGCCCGCGCGGGCCCGTCTAAGACCACCTCGTAGGAGCAGATGTAGGTGCTCGTCCCGTCGGTCTCGACGAGACGGCCGTCCGCGAGGGTCATCCTCATGGCGGCGTCGTCGGGGCCCATCCACTCGCACGATGCCAGACGCGCGAGCGCCGTGGTCGTCTCGGACGTGGCGGGGTCCTCGGTGGTCGCGGCATCCTCGGTCTGCGTGGGCTCGGACCCACCGGCGCCGGACCCCCGTACGGCCGCGCACCTCGCCACGCTCGCGACGATGAGGATGGTGACGGCGCCCACGGCCGCCACCGCCATGACCCTGTTCCTTCTCTCCATGTCCTTGCCCTTCCTCCTAGAACCTGACCGCACAGGTGAAGCGGCTGATGCCCTCGGCCACGCGCACGTGGTCCCCGGGCCTTGGTGCGTGGATGTACGAGTTGCCGCCGAGGTAGACGGCGACGTGGCCGGACCTCCAGAGGATGTCGCCGGGACGTGCCTCCGAGAGGGGCACGCAGGTCCCCGCCGCCATCTGGTCCTCGGTGACGCGCGGTATCGGGATGCCGGCCTGCGCGTAGCACCACTGCGTGAGGCCCGAGCAGTCGAAGCCGACGCCCGGCGTGGTGCCGCCCCAGACGTACGGGACGCCCAGCTGCGTCATGGCGGCCGCCACGACGGCGTCGCCGTCGGCCGACGTCGCGGACGCGAGGTCGGAGACGCCCATCGTGTCGAAGCGGCGCAATCCGTAGGTGTCCATCACGGACTTGAGGTTGTCGACGTACGCGGACGAGGTCGACAACCTCAAGTCCGTG
>LAHS01003785.1_pt1 | contig 10797 bp, 14 predicted proteins | sample 329651 | NCBI WGS metagenome assembly LAHS01 (sample SAMN03275699, study PRJNA271635) | activated sludge metagenome | isolation source: sample C-1 Sludge from hydrolytic chamber (first chamber) of Anaerobic... | reverse complement strand
CGCAGATGTTGGTGAGATCTCGTGCCATTCATCTCGCCGTGAGGGCTCGGGCGGACTGTAGGGGCGGGGGCTGCCCACCCTCAAAACATAGACGGCACCCTCTCCAAAACAATCAATCTCCCCCCTCTGGGCATACATTAGCTCATGACCGAACAGGATAGAAATGATCGACAATGCTTGTTGACGTTGCGATTAATGCTTAATGGCGTTGCGAATAAGCATTAATCGTGATGCAACTAATCAAAGAAAATGAAGAAAAGTCGAAGTTGTTGCAAATTAACTGATAATGAGAAGGAAACGGAACGATTTGCATAAGACTGCCCTGTTCGTAAAGGGCAGTAATATGCAGATTTAGGCAGAAGTTCAGTTACTAAACCGTTACCCGATTTTACCATAGGTAACGATGGAGTAATATTCGGTAACTGAATTATTTTTGCTCGTGTTGCTGTTGCTACGGTCGGCAGTTTTCTGCATAAGTGAGGAACGCTTTGAAATTGGTATTTTTGCCACAAAACATCAAAGCGTATGAAACAAGAGAAAATGAAGGTGTTGCTCTACCTCAAAAAGAGCGGTCTTGACAAGTCGGGAAAAGCTCCGATTATGGGGCGAATCACACTTGGAAGGAGTGTTGCGCAGTTCAGTTGTAAACTCTCCTGCAACCCCGACTTGTGGAATCCACGAGAGAGCAGAATGGACGGTAAGAGTCGTGAGGCGGTGGAGATAAACGGTAAATTGGAAAATCTGCTGTTGTCTGTTCAATCGGCTTATCAATCTCTGCTATCCAAAGGTTGCCCATTTGATGCAGCCGATGTGAAAGAGCTGTTCCAAGGGAGCGTACAGACACGATGCATGCTCATTGAAAGGCTGGACATGCTCATCAAGGAAAAGGAAAACCATGTAGGCATTGACATCAAGGAAGGAGCCATACACGGCTACCACTCCACACGCATACATTTACAGAAGTTCATTCAACGGAAGTACAAGGTTTCGGACTTGGCATTCTTGCAACTTACAGAGGATTTTATCCATGAGTTCCGTCAGTATTTCTTAGGTGAGTGCGGTTTTCAGGAAAGCACGTTCTATAATGTAGCCACGCATTTGAAGACGGTGTGTAGGCTGGCTTACCGTGAGGGATTGGCTGACACACTACTGTTCGATAAAGCCAAAATCAGCAAGGGTGACAAGAAACTGCCAAAGGCTCTTGACAGGGCAGCATTGGACAAGTTAAAGGCTCTCCGATTTGACGATTTGGAGGAGGAATTGGAAACGGCAAGGGATATCTTTCTCTTTGCCTGTTATACAGGTGCAGCCTATTGCGACCTGATGGAACTGAACAAATCCCACCTTGTCCGTGATGATGAAGGCAAAATATGGCTGAAATTTAACCGCCAGAAGACAGGCGTGCTTTGCCGTATCAAGTTGCTGCCCGAAGCCATTAGGCTGATAGAGAGGTTTCACAGCGATGAAAGGGAAACACTGCTTCCCTACATCAAGTACAAAACCTATCAGACCTGTTTGAAAGCCCTGCGGCTTCGTGCAGGCATATCGTTTCCTTTTACCACGCATACTGCAAGGCACACCTTTGCAACGCTCATCACGCTCGAACAGGGCGTACCCATCGAAACGGTGAGCAAGATGTTGGGACATTCCAACATAAGCATGACGGAACGCTATGCCAAAGTAACCCCTCAGAAACTCTTTGAGGAATTCGACCGTTTCCTCTCTTTCACCGAAGATTTACGTTTAACCATATAAAAGACAACCATTATGAGAAGTACATTCAAGATACTGTTCTATATTAACAGACAGAAGACAAAGGCAGACGGAAAGACAGCCATTCTCTGCCGTATCACCATAGACGGAAAAAGCTCAGCCATTACCACGGGCGAAGAATGTAAGCCCTCCGAGTGGAGTACCAAGCAGGGCTTGACGACAGACAGGAAAACCAATCAAAGACTCTATGAGTTCAAGGAACTTGTTGAGAAGATTTATGGGGAAATACTTGTAAGGGACGGAGTGGTAAGTGTGGAACTTGTAAAGAACCACCTGCAGGGCATTGCCACCAATCCGACAACGCTCCTTGCCATGAGCAAGGCAGAACTGCAAGCAGTCAAGGAAAGTGTTGGAAGGTCAAGAGCGGAGGGAACTTATCTGAACCTATCCCATTCTGACAGAAATCTCCGTGAGTTTGTCAAAGATAAAGGATTGCAGGACATACCCATTTCCACCATTACGGAGGACTTGTTTGAGGAATACCGCTTCTTTCTCAAAAAGCGTGGATTGAGGGGAACGACTATCAACAACTATCTCTGCTGGCTGAGCAGGCTGATGTTCCGTGCAGTCAGCCAAAGGATAATCCGTTGCAATCCGTTTGAAAACGCCAAGTATGAGAAGGAGGAAAAAAAGCTACGCTTCTTGCAGAAGAGTGATGTAGCAAAGCTCATGGCAATGACGACGAATGACAGGGAAACAGAACTCGCAAGGCTGATGTTCGTCTTTTCCTGCTTTACAGGGTTGGCTATCGCTGATATGGAACACCTGCAATATGGGTATATCCAAACGGCAGCGGACGGTCAGAAATATATCCGTAAGGAGCGTCAGAAAACAAAGGTAGAGTTTGTCGTACCGTTGCATCCAATAGCGGAAGCCATCATTAACCATTGCAGGAAAAAACAAGAGAATAACGAAGAATTGCAGACGGTGAAAGAAAAAGGTGGGATCCTTATCTTTCCCCGTGAGTGCAGCCGGAGCGTGATAGACGCCAAATTGAGCATTGTAGGCAAGGCTTGCGGCATTAAGGAACGGTTGTCGTTTCACATGGCTCGCCACACCTTCGGAACGATGAGCCTTAGTGCAGGAATACCTATTGAGAGCATAGCCAAGATGATGGGACACGCTTCTATATCAAGCACACAGATTTACGCACAGGTTACAGACAAGAAAATTTCTGAGGATATGGACAGGCTCATCGCCAAACAATCAGTAATAAAGAGAGAAGCAACGGAGAGAGAGGCCTGTGAACTTTCGGATATGGCAATCTATAAAATGGAGGAAACGGCATGAAAACAAACGATAACGCAAGAGTAGTAACAAACATCGCCTATCATCGCAGTTACTTTGATTGGGGCAGGAATATGCAGGTTGTCCGTAAGGGTAAAGGCAAAATCGCCATGACGGAAGGAGACCTTGCAAAGTTCTTCGGGGTAACATGGAGAAAGCTCAATTATAGTCTTCAGACGATTATAAAATCTTCTAACCTGCATCCCGATGAGAGGGGTGCAAGTGAGGAGGAAGTCATTATCAACGGACAACTCAAAGGTTATGCACCGCTCTATCCGCTTCCTGCTATCATTGCCCTGTCCTTTCTGCTGGACAGCACGGAAGCGCATTTGTTCAGAAAGTATATCAGTAGAAGATTGCAGACAGAGGCTGCCATTATAACGCCAATTTTCCTGTTGGGCAATACCAAGAACTGATGAATATATTTCCTTTTTCTTTCACCGATATTATCCTACTACTTACTACAACAAGAGATAAGACGGTGAAAGGAAAAGGGTTATAATGTAGTTAGAACAAGAAATGAAAATTACTACCCTATGACTACATTCTATCTTATATGGGAATGACTGAGAGTCGTTTAGCCCTTGGGGGGCATAATATTTGGGTTTCTTACCTTTTCATATCTTCTTATTATACAATTGCCTCTAAGAAGGATATGTCTCTGTGAAATAATGTCGTGTCTTATTTGCAATACTTACTAACATCAACATCACAGGGACTTCGACAAGAACACCCACTACCGTAGCCAATGCAGCCCCAGATTGTAAACCAAACAGGGAGATTGCCACAGCTACCGCCAACTCAAAGAAGTTGCTTGCCCCTATCATTCCAGCAGGTGCTGCTATTTCATGGGATAGTTTCCACCACTTTGCCCAACCATAGGCCACGAAAAATATCAGAACAGTTTGTAATACAAGTGGAATGGCAATCAATAAAATATGCAGCGGATTGTTCAGTATCGTTTCTCCCTGAAACGAAAACAGGATAATAAGTGTTAATAACAACCCGCCTACCGTATAATGGTTAAACTTGTTGATAAATACATTATTGAAGTATTCTACACCTTTGCGGCGGATAACCATTATTCGGGTAATGATTCCGGCGGCAAGTGGTATCACGACAAACAGTCCTACGGATAGCAACAGGGTGTCCCATGGAATATATACGCCGCCAACTCCCAACAGAAAAGCGACAATAGGGGCAAATGCCACCAATATGATTAAATCGTTAACAGCCACTTGTACCAGCGTATAAGCGGCATCCCCTTTGGTAAGATAACTCCACACAAAGACCATCGCTGTACAGGGAGCAGCGCCCAGCAATACCGCACCGGCTAAATATTCTTCGGCTAACTCGGCAGATATAATGCTTTTGAAAACCATGTGGAAGAATAGGTAAGCTATTCCAAACATGGTAAATGGTTTTATCATCCAATTTGTAACGCAAGTGACTATAATTCCTTTGGGGCTTTTGCCAACGTTTTTGACACTTTGAAAATCTACTTTTAGCATCATCGGATAAATCATTAGCCAAATCAGGATTGCTATGGGTATAGACACGTTGGCATATTCAAGTTTGCTCAATGTTTGCGGAACAGCAGGAAACCATTGCCCCACTGCAATCCCAATAATGATGCACAATGCAACCCAGATGGTCAGGTATTTCTCAAAAAATCCAATTCCTTGTTTCTTTTCCATAACAACGACTATTTAGCTTAACTGTGGTTTTAACTCGTTCAGATAGAGTTCGTGGAAACGGTTTTTTATTTCATCTCGTACCCGATGGAACTCACTGTTGATAAACTCGGGACTTCCACCTGCTTCCGAGGGATCGTCAAACCCTATATGCAGCCTGTTTCTTACTTTACCTGTAAACATAGGGCAACTTTCGTTTGCGCCACCGCAAACGGTTATTACGTAATCCCATTCCTTGTCAAGATAGGTATTAACATGTGCTGGGACATGTGAGGCAATGTCTATTCCTGCTTCTTTCATTACTTCCACAGCCTTGGCGTTTACCTGTTTCGCTGGCACCGTTCCACCAGAATACACTTCTATATTTTTGTCGAATGACTGTAGAAAGCCATGAGCCATTTGGCTACGGCAGCTGTTTCCTGTACAAAGAATCAATACTTTCATCTTTTTATTTTTAAATTTTGGAATTTGACTTGTTATATTGTTTGAATGCTTTTTGGAGGGAGCTTCTAAATATTATAGAATGTAATTAAACAGATAGCCGGACAAGATGATGAAGAACGTCACAGTGCCGAAGAATATGCCGATAAGTCTCCATGTCATTACTTTCTTGAGCAGTGTTGCCTCTGGCAATGAAAGACCAACGACAGCCATCATGAAGGCTATCGCCGTTCCGATGGGAATGCCTTTCGACACAAATACCTCGATTACTGGGACGATACCTGCGGCATTGGCATACATCGGTACGGCAAGTATAACAGACAAAGGAACTGCATACCAGTTGTCTTTTGACATATATTGCTCAAAGAATCCTTCAGGAACAAAGCCATGCATGAAAGCACCGATACCTATACCTATCAGAATATATATAAGTACACCACTGACAATTTTCCATGCATCACGGATAATAGTGGGAAGCCTCTTGGTAAAGGTGGTATGGTTTTTTTCCCATTCCCCTGCCTGAGCGGATGAATTGGCCTGTATCTGCTTTACCCAGTCACTCAGATAAGGAGCAAGGTGCATGCGGCCGAGTGCTATACCGCCTATTACTCCCAACAGAATGCCGCTGATGACGTAGATAAGGGTCACCTTCAATCCGAAGGAGCCAAGGAACATGGCAACAGCCACCTCGTTTACCAACGGCGATGTGATAAGGAAGGCGAATGTTACGCCCAAAGGAATGCCTCCCTTTACAAATCCGACAAACAGAGGAATGGAGGAACATGAACAGAAAGGAGTGATCGCTCCGAATATGGAAGCCAGCAAGTACTGCAATCCGTACATATTGTGTGTAACCAGATATTTTCTCAAACGTTCAATTGGGAAGTAGGCGTTGATAATTCCCATCAATACGCTGATGAAGAATAAAAGGATAAGTATTTTTATCGTATCATAAAAGAAAAAGTTTACGGCAATTCCTATCGGTGTGTCGGCACTTAGTCCGAACAGCCCGTAAACAAGCCAGTCTGCAAATTCTTGTATCATAGAAATCTTTTTTTAGTTCGCTTAAACACGAACAATGTTCTTGGAAAAAAGCGGCAGATACCATAATGGTTGTTTCTGCCGCTCGAGGTTAAACATATTCTATTAATCAGATGCCCAGAAGTTTTTTTACTTCACTTTCTGTCGGTACCTTCCCCTTCAATTTTACCACTTCGTCAATGACAACGGCTGGCGATGTCATGATATTGTAATTCATCATTTCCATGATGTCGTCCACCTTGGTGAGTTTTGCATCTATGTCGTTCTCTTTAAGTACCTTCTCAATTACATTGTAGGTTGATTTACATTTGGCACAACCCGGCCCTAAAACTTTTATTTCCATATTCGTAAAAATATTATTGTTATTAAATTCATTTTACAGATACATTATCCAGCAATAATATATGCCGATGATGATGAATACCACGCCTACAATAAGGTTCGCCCATTTTTGCACTTTCTGTATCTTTCCGTAAAAATTTCCCATCTGCTGTACGCTGAAGGCGAGAACCCATGCAACAGCAAGTACTGGTATAGCCGTAGCGACAGCAAATATCATGGGTAGAAGATAGCCTGCCGAGGTTGTGGCAGACATAGGTATCAGCATGCCGAAGTAGAACACGCCACTGGTGGGACAGAAAGCCATAGCGAACAGAACTCCTATCATCAAAGCGCCCCAGCCGCCTTTTCTGGCAAGACCTTCCGGATTTCCACTAAATCCAAACTTGGGGAGGTTGAGTTTATCCCCCCAAAGCATAAACAGGCCTATCACGAGTAGAAGCGGTCCAAGTATAAGTTCCCCCCACGTTCCTATTGTCTTTTGTATGCCGAACATACTGGAACCTTCTTTCAGAATGGTAATCAGTATTACACCAAGTAGGGTGTATGCAAGAATTCGCCCCAGCGTATAAAGCAGACCATTTCGGAATATGCGCTTCCTGTTTTCAATATCTTTTCCGATAAACCCGATGGCTGCTATGTTCGTTGCTAACGGACAAGGTGAAAGTGCTGTCAGCAGTCCGAGCAGAAATGCTGTCAGTATAGGTGTGGAACTGTTATCCAGCAATGTCTGCAACCAATCCATAACCTCCATTATCTCAGCATTTCATTTATGGTTTTTACGACACCAGCCCTGAATACGTCCGGTGATTTGCGCGCATTTGCAAAAGCAAATTCAGTCATATTCTTGTATGTTTCCTTTCCATTCTTATGTCTAACGATAATTAGTGAAGACCATGTTACCTCATACTTTTCTACTATCTTCTCATTTTCCTTTTTGCTGATGTCTATGACCTTAAAAGTCACCTTGCCTTTTTTTGTCTGGTCAGCAAATTTCTTTTTCATTGAAGCTTTTGTGTTGCTTTCGATTGCCATACAGGTGGCGCAACGCTGTTTCCCATGAAAATACAACACTTCTACATAATCCTTTACCGTCGTCTTTTTTAGAGCCTGAGCATCTGCTCCGTCCTTTGCATTCATGTTGCAAAAGATAAAGGTGAAACATGCCACGATTAAAAATAAAAACTTTTTCATATCTTTCTTATATTTTATTGTTAGTCATTCGCAAAATCACGAACTTATTCTTCAAAAAAATCACCTGCGACAGTCCTTATTATTGCAGGGTTGCGCAAAGAAATCCGCAAACATCTTCTTCGCAACTTGCCAATTATCCTTGTTGATACAATATTTAACTTTGGGCGCTTCCACTTCACCCTGGATTAAGCCGGCTTCCTTCAATTCCTTCAAATGCTGCGAAACGGTTGCTTTGGCAATAGGCAGTTCTTCGTGAATGTCACCGAAAAAGCAACTATCTTGTTTTGCCAAGAAAGCAAGAATGGCTATCCGCGTTGGATGTCCCATTGCTTTGGCAAAACGAGCTATCTGTTCCAGATTTGTTGTGTGCAGTTTATCTTCCATTATTCTACATGTATTATTGTTTGTTGTTTGCAAAATTACGAACAATATCTGATACATGCAAATAATATCGCTATTTTTTTGAGGAAAATCGTTTTTTTCTGTATCTCAGAAAAATATTAGTAGTAATCCTATGCTATAGTCGCAAGTCTAAGTTGTTAATGATTCTATGTGAAAGCATCTTATAGTTTCCAAATCCACAGGAATAGCCGCTTCCTTCTTGCAGGGGACTTGTAAAATCACAAGTTATTAGTTTAACTTTTGAAATGTAATCTAAATATCCTAAGGAACTTGTTTCTGTTCCCTATAATTATCTTTCAGCATCTTTTCCAAATCCGAGACCTTATAGAGAATTTTCCCTGCAAACTGCGTGTAGGGGATAATCCCCCTGTCCCGATAATCCTGCAAGGTGCGGGGGCTGATATACAGCCGTTCGCACACATCCTTGCCCGTTAGGAAATGCTCACCGCCAAAGAGCGGCTTGTGTGTCTGTGCCACTTCCTTTATCCGTTTGCTTACACCGCTGAGGGCAGACAGCACCACCTGCATGTCGTCTGCCTCCATGTTCAAATCTCTTACCTGTTCCATAGTTCTCCTGCCTTATTTGTTATTCTTGGATTTGTCTGTTTTTGATTTCTCCGGTTTGCTTTGGAGTAACCGCTCCACGTCCTCACGCTTGTAGTAGCACTTATGCCCGATTTGGGAGAATGGCAACACACCTGTATCACGGTAGTGCTGCAAGGTGCGCTTACTGATGTTAAGCAACTTACATACGTCACCGTTGTGCAGCCAATCCGTGTGCCTACTCTGTTCCCCGAAAGCCTTGTGGCAGGTCTCTGCAAGGGCGAGTATCTCTTCCCTCAGTCTTGCCCAATTTGAGTCCGTAATGATAAAATATCCCATAGTTCTATTATTGTTTTGTTTATAAAATCCTTTTTTGTCCTGCGCGTCACCTCAGGTTTATGCCTACAAAAGTAGGATGCGTTTGTTATACTTCAAAGCAACAGGGAACAGCAGGGAAATGTCGGAAACTTAAAGGAAAAGGAAACGCATTTCATCGGCTGCCGTTTGCTCCTTTTTGCCCTGTTTTCTCCTTTGATCGTCCGTTTGGTGCAAAGGCAGGGCGGTGCATATCCTGCTCTATCGCTCTTCATTCAAGAGGAAGTTTGTGGCACTTTCGATGTGGACAAACACTAACATATTTCCGTACTGATTCTGTCGCTTGCAATATCGGTGCAGAATACGGCAAGCGTACGCAAGGGGCACACTCCTACCTCTGCCTTTTCTTGCTGTTTTATCCTCTCTCTTGGCTTAAATCAACCTTTTTCTTTCCTCACCTCCATAATATCTGCAAGAAATTCATTGCCAATGAGCGCAACATTATGCAAGCACTCTCCGAATGCTTGGAACTTTCACATTCTCTCCATAACTTCACTCTTGGAAACAAAACAGGCATATAATGAAAAAGAACGCAGATAATGGCAAATCAGAAGGCGAGGACAAGATGCCCACACAGAGAAAGACTTTCTCCAAGAACTCGGAGATAGAAGTCTACCTGTCTACTCACTATGAGTTCAGATACAACACGGTATTGGGAAGAACCGAATACCGAAGCAGGGCAAACAGTGATTTTACAAAAGTCGGTCGCTATGAAATTAACACACTGCGCAGGGAACTTGACAACGATGTCGGTATCGTTACTTCTTCTGACAATCTCTATTCCATCATTGAGAGCAGTTTTTCTCCGCGCATCAATCCTATACAGGCATATTTCAAAAGGTTGCCACTGATAGATATGGGCGATGGCAGTAACTATGATGGTAGTTGCAATGGAAGTATTGTTCCTTCTCCCTTTTCACTGAAAGCCATTCCCGATTTGGCAAGTTGCGTTGTGGTGCGCAACTCCGACAAATGGTTACAATACCTTACCAAATGGCTCGTGGCAGTAGTCGCCAACGCCATGGACGACCGTGAGTGCCGTAACCATACCTGCCTTGTGCTGACAGGCGAGCAGGGAAAGTTCAAGACAACATTCCTTGATTTGCTTTGTCCTCCTGCCCTGCACGGTTACAGCTACACGGGCAAGATATATCCGCAGGAGAAGGACACGCTTACCTATATCGGGCAGAACCTCATCGTGAACATCGACGACCAGCTCAAAGCACTCAACAAACGTGACGAGAATGAACTGAAGAACCTCATTACCTGCCCGATGGTCAAGTACCGCATGCCCTACGACAAATACGTGGAAGAACACCCCCACTTGGCAAGTTTCGTGGCATCGGTGAACGGTAACGACTTTCTTACAGACCCCACAGGAAGCAGGCGGTTTCTGCCCTTTGAGGTGCTTTCCATTGATATAGAACGTGCAAAGGCTATCTCTATGGACAGTGTCTATGCAGAGGCCAAAGCCCTGCTAAACGCAGGTTTCCGCTATTGGTTTGACGATGATGAGATATCGGAGCTTTACAGGGAGAGCGAGGATTTCCAAGTGCAGACCGCAGAAATGGAACTTCTGCTGCGCTGCTTTGAGAAGCCTGCGGAGGATTGTCCCCACTGCTCTTATTTGTCCACAACGTAGATACTCTCCTTCTTAGGTACCTATACACATCTTCCATTGTCCTTGAAGCTCTTTGTCGAAGCCTTG
>LAHS01002523.1_pt1 | contig 10809 bp, 8 predicted proteins | sample 329651 | NCBI WGS metagenome assembly LAHS01 (sample SAMN03275699, study PRJNA271635) | activated sludge metagenome | isolation source: sample C-1 Sludge from hydrolytic chamber (first chamber) of Anaerobic... | reverse complement strand
GCCTCTCTTCTGCAAAGTTAGTGCAAATAGGCTTAAGGGCAAAACAAAACCGTTGTTTTCTTTTGCTTTTCGGGTGATTTGCAGTACCTTTGCACAAGATTATTTTCAAACGAAATGGGCAAGAAACTATCCACGCTTTGGCAAATATTGGCACGCAATAAATACCTGATTACGGTTGTACTCGGGGTTGCCGTGGTGGGCTTTCTCGATGACAACAGCTATCTCCAGCGCATCAAGTATGAGCTGGAAATCAGCAGGATGAAGAGTGAGATAGACAAGTATAACCTGCAGAATGAGCAGTCGGTGCGTGCGCTGAGAGCCCTGCAGCGTACTCCCAAATCTATAGAGAAGATCGCTCGTGAACGTTACTTCATGAAAGCCGACGATGAGGATATCTATGTGCTAAGCACCGATCAGGCGGAAGTGGACGATCAGACTAAAACAGACCAGACGAATGAGAGAACTGAATAGGTGGCAAAGCATGCTCTTTCTTGCCGGAGGAGCCCTGATGGTGATAGGTGCGGGAGCTTTTGTAATGATGTGGCAGCGCACGGTGATGTGCTGGGTGTTTCTGGCGGGAGCCGTGCTGTTTGTGGCGATGCAGCAGATGCAGACCTACGAGGGGCACGATCCTACGATCAGCAGGCTGAAGCGTATTCAGGCGATAGCAGGCATCCTCTTCGTGCTGGCGGCCCTGCTGATGGCCGATCATGCTTACGGCTTCTTCAAACCCCTGTTTTCCAACTTCGAACAGTATGTGACCTATGTCTTCAACAAGTGGGTCATCCTGCTGCTTGTGGCCGCTATTCTGGAGGTTTATACCGTGCATCGCATAGATCATGAACTTTCGAAAAAAAACATAAAAGAGTAAGGCAATATATCAAAATAGCCTAATTTTTTTTTATCCTTAGTCAATACGTGTTATCTTTGTGTTACTTGAATCACGAAAATTTATGAATAAAATTCTATACGCTGCTTTCAGTGCTCTGGCCTTATCCTCATGCTCAGGTACTTATAATATTTCAGGTTCGTCGAACGTTTCCACGCTCGACGGTCAGAAGTTGTACCTCAAGGTTTACAAGGATACGGCATTGAAGAACATTGACTCGTGCGACGTGGTGCATGGTCAGTTTCAGTTTCAGGGCTCTATTGATTCAGTGCGTGTAGCCAGTATATATGTAGATGACAACACCGGATTGCCTGTGGTGCTCGAAAACGGGGATATCACGGTGAAGATTGATAACACTCAGGAGAGCGTGACCGGTACGCCGCTGAATGATAAGCTCAGCAGTTTCCGCGAGAAGTTTACCCAGCTCATGAACCAGAGCATGGATCTCGTACATCGTCACGACCAGGCCATCATGAACGGTAAGAATATGACGGTGGTCAATCAGCAGCTGGCTGCCGAGGACGCACGGATCAACCAGAAGCTCGACAAGCTCGTCACGAACTTCGTTACCGAGAATATGGACAACGTGCTCGGGCCGTATATCTTTATCAATACCTGCCTCAACCGCTACGAGGTACCCATGCTCGATGCCTGGGTGGAGGATATCATGAGCAAGGCCACGGATAAGTTTAAGAACGATCCGCAGGTGAAGCAGTACTATGAGGCCGCACAGCAGAACCAGAATATCATGAATGGCATGCAGGATCCTGCACCTCAGACCCCGCAGCCGCAGGCTGTGCCACCGCAGGATGGCCCCACCCCTAACCAAATGGCCGCCCCGCAGACGGCTCCGGCTCCTGCGGAACAGCCCTGAAAAATACAGACGTCAGATCATGAAAACAATATAGAAGAGATGAGAACAATCGTTGATGGCGGACAGATTGTCAATGAGGGACGTACCTTTGGGGGTGCTGTCGTGATAGATGATGACCGCATATCAGAGATAATAGAAGGAAACGAGACACCCCGTGGAACCTGCGATCAGTACGTAGATGCCACGGGGTGCTTTGTTCTGCCCGGTGTGATCGATGAGCATGTGCACTTCCGTGATCCTGGCCTGACGCGCAAGGCCGACATGGAGAGCGAGTCGAGGGCGGCGGCATGCGGCGGTGTGACATCGTTCTTCGATATGCCCAACTGCATTCCACAGACCACTACGGTAGAGGCTTTCCGTCAGAAGCTCCAGATCGGGGCAGAGCGGAGCCATGTGAATTACGGCTTCTTCTTCGGAGCTACCAAGGACAATGCTGCTGTGATCCCTACGCTCGACCGCACCCGGATACCCGGTATCAAGCTCTTCATGGGAGCATCTACGGGCAACATGCTGGTCGACAGGGAGGAGTCGTTGCGCGCGGTCTTCAGAGCCTGTGCCGATGCCGACCTGCCCCTGATGACGCACTGCGAAGATACAAAGATGATCAATGAGAATATGGCCCGTGCGAAAGCGCTGTTCGGTTCAGACCCCGTCATCACCCAGCATGCCGCGATCCGGTCGGCTGAAGCCTGCTTTGCCTGCTCGTCTCTGGCGGTGGAGCTGGCCCGCGATTACGGCACCCGGCTGCACATTGCGCATGTCACGACCGAGCGTGAACTCAGCCTCTTCGAGCCCGTGGGTGCCGATGGGCACCTGCCTCAGATCACGGGCGAGGCTGTCATAGCCCACCTCTGGTTTAGCGATGAGGATTATGGCACGCTTGGCACACGCATCAAGTGTAACCCTGCGGTGAAGACCGCTGCCGACCGTGCGGCGTTACGCCGTGCGCTGAGCGACGGACGCATTGCGGCTATCGGCACCGATCATGCCCCCCATGAACTGAAAGATAAGGAGGGAGGCTGCGCCAAGGCGGCATCGGGCATGCCGATGCTGCAGTTCTCACTGCCGGCCATGCTCACGCTTTCCGATCAGGGTGTGCTGCCCATTGAGCAGGTGGTGAACCTGATGTCGCACCGTCCGGCACTGCTGTTCGGTGTCAGCGGCCGTGGCTTCCTGCGTCAAGGGTACCATGCCGACATAGCCATCGTGCGGCGAACGGCGCCGTGGACGGTGCGCGATGAGGACGTGGTGAGCAAGTGCGGGTGGACGCCTCTGGCTGGCGATACCTTGTCATGGCGCGTGGAGAAGACGCTCTGCAACGGGCATCTGGTATACGATCGGGGCCGGATCGACGAGGATTATCGGGGCGAAGCCCTGCGATTCAGACAGTAAGAGCGTTTCACCTTTCATATAATATCAGTACGGTCATGGTTGGATTGAGGGCTATACCTATCATCTTGGTGCAGGTCATGGCGATGCTTTATCTGGAGCACCGGTGGCTGAAACACCACGACGCATCCCTGGGGCTGCGCCTGTTGTGGTGGTTTCCTGCGCTGGCCGTGATCCTGCTGGTCATCAAGCTCGGCATGGAGCCTGACTTCATTCCGGCCAACATTCGTTACATCGATGTTTACGTGCTGCTCATGGGCATGGTGGCCGCACCGCTGACGCTGCTCGCCCTCAGCTCCTTCTGCGGCAGGGTATATCGTCATGTGTGGCATACGCGCCGCAACTGGGGAAACATTATCGGTCTCGTGGCGGGGGCAGGCTTCTGGGTCATGACGGTCTATGGTACGCAGATAGAGCCCGCGGAGCTGGAAGTGAGGCGCGTGGAGCTTGCCTTCGACGACCTTCCCCGGCAGTTTGACGGTTACCGTATCGTGCAGTTTACCGATGCCCACGTAGGAACCTTTGTGGGACATCGCCGTGCCTGGCTGCAGAATGCGGTGGACAGCATCAATGCCCAGCATGCCGACCTCGTGGCATTTACGGGCGATCTGCAGAACATTCGACCGTCGGACATCACTCCCGTGGCCCCTCTGCTCGCTTCTATACGTGGCAAAGACGGGGTAGTGTCAGTGCTGGGCAATCACGATTACGCCGTCTATACGGCCGATTCGCCAGAGAAGAAGGCGGCATCGTGCCGCCAGACCATTGCCATTCAGCGCCAGATGGGGTGGCATCTGCTGCTCAACGAGCATGAGGTGCTGCGCCGTGGCAACGACTCTCTGGTGATAGCGGGGGAGCAGAACCTCGAAAAGCCGGACAGTGCCGACTTCCGTCGCACCATGTATGGTGTGGGACCGAGGGCCTTTGTCATTCTTCTGCAGCATAATCCGCGTGCCTGGGACCGATACATTCTGCCCAGCGGGCGCGTACAGCTCACGCTCAGCGGGCACACACACGGCGGTCAGATCTCCTTCATGGGTGCCAACGCGGCAAAGCTCTCGTATAAGGAGCCTTACGGAGTCTATGAAGAAGGCAACCGCCGACTGGTGGTGTCGGGCGGAATAGGCGGACTTGTCGCATTCCGGCTGGGTATCAAACCCGAGATCGTGGTGATTACATTACGTCGAAAATAAAACCTACAGCGTTTGGAAATTATAAGCTATGAAGATATTTTATCGTATTTACCAGCTTTTTATCGTGTTGCCTCTGTTCCTTGTGGCAACAATTCTCACGGCTCTGGTAACCGTGGTGGGGTGCATGGTTGGTAACGGACATTTTTGGGGTTATTATCCCGGCCGGCTGTGGTCACAGTTCACTATCCGTCTCCTGCTTCTGCCTCTGCACGTGGAAGGGCGCGAGAACCTTGTCAAGGGGCAGTCGTATGTCTTCGTGGCCAACCATCAGGGCATGTTTGATATCTTCATGATCTACGGATTCCTGGGACGTAACTTCAAGTGGATGATGAAGAAATCCCTGCGCCGTATGCCTTTCGTCGGCGTGGCCTGCCAGGCTGCCCACCATATCTTCGTGGATCGTTCGAGCCCCTCTGCCATCAAGCATACCTATACCGAAGCGCGCGAAACGCTGCAGGAGGGCATGTCGCTCGTGGTGTTTCCCGAGGGTGCCCGCACCTTCACGGGGCACATGGGCGAGTTCCGACGCGGTGCGTTCATGCTCGCCGACGAGCTCGGGCTCTCCGTCGTTCCGCTCACCATCAATGGCTCTTTCAATGTCATGCCGCGCATGCGCGACTTCCGTTGGATCGTCTGGCACCCGCTGACCCTCACCATTCACAAGCCTATTGCGCCGATAGGGCAGGGGCGTGACAACATCAAGAACCAGATGGAGATCAGTTATGGGGCCATCATGAGCGGACTGGTGAAGGAGTATCAGGGATTCGAGGAGAATCCGGATCAGTGAGAATCGGCAGGGTTGGGAATGTATCTCTTCAGCCCTTTGGGTGTGAAGAGATATTCCATCAAGGAGAAATCACCATCTAAAATTGGTTCTGAACGATGAAAAGACTACAAATAAGTGGGTTCTTTTCTTCACCAATCAGAATAAAATCCCTATTTTTGCAATATAAAACCAATTGACATGAATACCAGCGACAGCATCGTCATTATTCCCACCTACAACGAAAAAGAGAATATTGAGAAAATCATTCGGGCCGTTTTCGGTCTGGAGAAGTGCTTCCATATACTCGTCATCGATGACGGCAGCCCTGACGGTACGGCACAGATCGTGCACCGTCTGATGGAGACGGAGTTTGCCGACCGTCTGTTTATCATCGAGCGGAAAGGCAAGCTGGGGCTCGGTACCGCCTATATCGCCGGATTCAAGTGGGCTCTGGAGCGCACCTACGAATATGTTTTCGAGATGGATGCCGACTTCAGTCACAATCCCGATGACCTGCCACGGCTCTATGCTGCCTGCCACGACGAGGGTGGCGATATGGCTGTAGGATCGCGGTATGTTACGGGTGTGAACGTGGTGAACTGGCCCATCGGACGCGTGCTGATGAGCTATTTCGCCTCACAGTACGTGCGTTTTGTCACCGGATTCAACGTCCACGACACCACCGCGGGCTTTGTATGCTACCGCCGTAAGGTGCTTGAGACCATCGACCTGGACAAGATCCGCTTCAAAGGCTATGCTTTCCAGATCGAGATGAAATACACCGCATACAAGATCGGGGCAAAGATCAAGGAGGTGTCGGTGGTGTTTGTCAATCGCCGTGAAGGCACGAGCAAGATGAGTGGAGGTATTTTCAGCGAGGCGTTCTTTGGCGTTATACGGCTGAGAATGGACGGCTGGCTCCGTAAATACCCCCGCCTCTCCTGACAATGATGCCGCAGAGACGGAGCCGCCAGATGGGCATTTACTGTAGAGACGGAGTGTACTCCGTCTCCGTCCAATGGGTATGACCTGTAGAGATGGAATGTACTCCGTCTCCTCATCTGTATAATCTTGCCGTCTGTGGAGACGGAGTACACTCCGTCTCTACTGTGATGCCCGGAACCGGACTGTCGGAGTACACTCCGTCTCCACAATTATAAACTCATGTAGGGTGAACTGATCACCCCTCATTGAATGGATATTAAGGACTTACAACAACTTTATGGAGGGCTGCCTCAGGTGGGAGCCCTCTGCAAGACGCTGGGAGATGATTCGGTAAGAACCGTTTTCCTGCAGGGGCTCGTGGCCTCTTCAGCGCCACTTCTTTTTGCTTCGGCATCACAACAACTTAGCCAACCCATCATCTTCGTCCTGCAGGATGCCGATGAGGCTGGCTATTTTTATAACGACCTGCATACCCTTGTCAGTGGTGAGGCCAGCGATTCGCCTGTGCTCTTCTTTCCCTCGAGCTATCGCCGTGCGGTGAAATACGGACAGCGTGATGCCGCTAACGAGATCCTCCGTACCGAGGTGCTGGCCCGGTTGGCCGCAGTAGCCCCTTCCGAGGTATCTCCCAGGCCAAATGGCGAAACGCATGACCGTGTCAGAAACCCAGGCGTTGGTTCTCCCTCCCCCCTCGGGGAGGGCCAGGGAGGGGCCGTCGGGCCTTCTCCTCTCCTCATCGTCACCTATCCCGAGGCTATGGCAGAGCTGGTGGTGTCGCAGCATCATCTGGACGAACGGCGTATCAAGCTGAACGTGAGCCAGACCATTGACATCACCGATCTGGAGCATCGGCTCCTCGACCTCGGCTTCGAGCGCAAGGATTATGTTTACGAACCCGGTCAGTTTGCTGTGCGCGGGAGCATCGTCGATGTATATTCCTTCTCCAGTGAACTGCCTTATCGCATCGACTTCTTCGGCGATGAGGTCGATACTATCCGCACGTTTTCTGTCGAGGATCAGCTGTCTAAGGACAAAAAAACGGAAGTAGATATCGTGCCGGAGCTCGCCACACTCGTTTCCACTAAGATTCCTTTCCTCCAGTTTTTGCCTAAGGAGGCCGTCCTCGCCACGCGCGATCTCGGCTTCGTGAAGGGCACTGTGGAGCGCATCTACAACGATGGATTTGCCTCGCAGGCACTCGCCGAGCGTATGGAAGGAGCCACCGAGATGGAACAGGCACAGATCCGTCGCGAGATGACCCGTGAGAGCTCGCTCTGCGCCCCCACCCAGTTTGCTGCCGATGTGGATCGCTTCCGGCTCATCGAGTTCGGCCATCAGGCCTCCCGGCAGCCGCAGGCGACGATCAAGTTCAATGTCACCCCGCAACCGTTGTTCCACAAGAACTTCACCCTGCTGCATCAGGCCCTCGACGATTACCTGCTGCAGGGCTACCGGCTGTATATCCTGGCCGACAGCGCCAAGCAGCAGCAGCGTCTGCGCGACATCTTAGGCGAGATGGGCACCGACCCCGAACGGTCGGCGGCCAACGCGCAGCGGTCGGGCATCGACTTCACCGCCGTGGATCATACGCTGCACGAGGGCTTTGCCGACGGCGACCTCCGGGTGTGCTTCTTTACCGATCACCAGATCTTCGACAGATTCCATAAGTACAACCTCAAATCGGACAAGGCACGGGCGGGCAAGATGGCCCTCACCATGAAGGAGCTGCAGGAGATGGAGCCTGGCGACTTCATCGTGCACGTCGATTTCGGTATCGGCAAGTTCGGCGGACTCGTCCGCGTACCCACCCACAGCCCTGTCGGTGGAAGTGCGACACACAAAAACGGCACCGCAGGTACCTCTCCTACTGGAGGGGACGGGGGTGGCTATCAGGAGGTGATACGCATCATCTACCAGAACAACGACAAGGTCGATGTGTCGATCCATTCGCTTTATAAGATCTCCAAATACCGTCGCAGCGATGCCGGCGAGGCTCCGCGCCTCAGCACGCTCGGCACAGGTGCCTGGGAACGGCTCAAGGAGAAGACCAAGAAGCGCATCAAGGATATAGCGCGCGACCTTATCCGTCTCTATGCCCAGCGCCGTCATGAGAAGGGTTACGCTTTCAGCGCCGACTCGTTCATGCAGCATGAGCTCGAGGCCAGCTTCCTCTATGAGGACACGCCCGACCAGCTCAAGGCCACACAGGACGTGAAGGCCGACATGGAACGTGCCCGGCCCATGGACCGGCTCATCTGCGGCGACGTGGGATTCGGCAAGACTGAGATCGCCGTGCGTGCGGCGTTTAAGGCCGCCTGCGACTCCAAGCAGGTGGCTGTGCTCGTGCCTACGACGGTGCTCGCCTTTCAGCATTATCAGACCTTCCGCGACCGTCTCAAGGACTTTCCTGTGCGGGTGGAGTACCTTTCGCGTGCACGCTCGGCCAAACAGACCAAGCAGGTGCTCGAGGATCTGGAGGCTGGCAAGGTGGATATTATCATCGGCACCCACAAGTTGCTGGGCAAGACCGTGAAGTGGCACGACTTAGGACTGCTCATTATCGATGAGGAGCATAAGTTTGGCGTATCTACCAAGGAGAAGCTCCGTAAGCTCAAAACCAACGTCGATACCATCACGATGTCGGCCACGCCTATCCCCCGTACCCTCCAGTTCTCGCTTATGGGAGCCCGCGACATGAGCATCATGCGCACACCGCCCCCCAACCGATACCCCATACAGACCGAGCTCTGTACCTATTCGGGCGAAGTGATCGCCGATGCCATCAACTTCGAGATGAGCCGTAACGGTCAGGTGTTCTTCGTCAACAACCGCATCTCCGGCCTTCCCGAGATCGCCAACCTCATTCATAAGCACATACCCGACTGCCGGGTGGCTATCGGGCATGGACAGATGTCGCCCGAGGAGCTCGAGAAGATCATCATGGGATTCATCAATTACGACTACGACGTGCTGCTCTCCACGACCATTGTGGAGAACGGTATCGACATTCCCAATGCCAATACCATCATCATCAATGGAGCCAACCACTTCGGACTGTCCGACCTTCATCAGATGCGCGGACGCGTGGGACGCTCCAACCGTAAGGCGTTCTGCTACCTCATCGCTCCGCCCAAGAGCGTTCTCCCGCCCGATGCACGTCTGCGGCTGGAGGCTCTGGAGACCTTCTCGGAGCTCGGCAGCGGCTTCAACCTCGCCATGCAGGACCTCGATATCCGTGGAGCAGGCAACCTTCTCGGTGCCGAGCAGAGCGGATTCATGGAGGATCTGGGCTATGAGACCTATCAGAAGATCCTCAATCAGGCGGTCACCGAGCTGCGCAACGATGAGTTCCAGGATCTCTATACCGAGGCACTGGCACAGGGCAAGGAGATCACGGGCGACGACTTTGTGGAAGACTGTGCCGTGGAGAGCGACCTGGAGATGTATTTCCCCGACACCTACGTGCCCGGCAGCAGCGAGCGTATGCTGCTCTACCGCGAGCTCGACAACATCGAGGACGATGACACCCTGGCTCAGTACCGCCGGCGTCTCATCGATCGATTCGGCCCCGTGCCCCCCGAGGGCGAGGAGCTGATGCATGTCGTTGCCCTGCGCCGCGTGGGCAAGCGGCTCGGCTGCGAAAAGATCATACTGCGGCAGGGCGACATGAGCATGCAGTTTGTGAGCAATCAGGACAGCCCGTTCTATCAGAGTGCGGTGTTCGGACGCATCATACATTACGTCATGGGCAATCCCCGCCGCTGCAATTTCCGCGACGTGCGTGGCCGGCGACTCATCGACGTGGCTAAGATCCCGACAGTGAGCGATGCCTTGGAGGTGCTGAGGGCGATGGAAAAGGAAAGCTAAAACAGCCCCTCCCGGCCTCCCCGAAGGGGGAGGAGCCGTTAGAGCATGGCAGGAAAGAGAGGCGATCTGTGGGGCAGGCTACCTGATAATCAGCGCGAATGAGCGAGATGGAGATTCGGAATGAGTCTCCTGTTCGCTTATTCGCGTTTTTTTATTTGGTATCTTTGGGCTCACCCGGCAAGTCGCTCGTTCGCGCTTTTTATTTGCTATCTTGGGGCCATCTGGCAAAGTGTGATGCAAACGGTTTTCCACGTCATGACTCGTCTATCCTTGACAGCACCCGAGAGGTCAGGTGACACTTTGCACATTATTTTGCCGAAAATGCTGTCATCTTGAAAAATCAATAGGCCTCAGAAATCGCGTTTTTACAAAAACTTAGGGCCTCCGTTCGTTTCAGCAGCCTAAATTCCGAGGTTTTTGATATTCTCTGATAATCAGAACGTTATGACAAAACACCCTTGCTACCACTACGATTTCAGTTCGATTTACCCCTCAAAAAGCCCGAAAAACTCCCTATTTTGACATGATTTGCGGTCAAAATAAGGCTTATCGGCGTTGCGAATAAGCATGAATCGCGATGCGAATAAGTATTAATCGCGTTGCCATTCAGTATTAATCGCAATGCGAATAAGCATGAATCGCAACCCCGTCCCTGTTTTTTGACCCTTCGTCGAGCTGGAACACACCTCCGGGTCGACCATTTTTAAAAGTCAAAGTGTCACGAAAATAGCCCTTTTGCTTTCATTTTGATAATTGCACGATGGGGGTGGTTGAGCCTGAAGAGCTTGTCTTCGAACCTTGGGCAGCGCGTATTAGAACAAAATGACATATTTTTTTCAGAATGACATAATTTTTTTCCAGCCCGAATTGAATGACATAAGAAATC
>LAHS01005211.1_pt1 | contig 10854 bp, 8 predicted proteins | sample 329651 | NCBI WGS metagenome assembly LAHS01 (sample SAMN03275699, study PRJNA271635) | activated sludge metagenome | isolation source: sample C-1 Sludge from hydrolytic chamber (first chamber) of Anaerobic... | reverse complement strand
TTAGTAATATATTAAAAAAATATCAAGAAAAAACAGTCCTTCATAATGTATCTCTTGATTTACCAGAAAACAAATTAATTGCTTTTATTGGAAGTAATGGTGCTGGTAAATCTACGCTAATTTCAATTATAAGTAGAATTCTTTCAAAAGATGAAGGAGAAGTTTATATTGAAGAAAAAGATATTAAATTATGGAATACTACAGAACTTGCAAAAACTATTTCAATATTAAAACAATCAAACTTTTTAAATGTTAGAATTACAGTTAAAGAGTTAGTTGGCTTTGGAAGATTTCCTTACAGTAAAGGTAAACTTAACTCTGAAGACAAAAGAATAGTAGAAGAAGCAATAGATTATATGAATATTAAACATTTAGAAAATAGATATTTAGATCAATTAAGTGGTGGTGAAAGACAAATGGCTTTTATTGCTATGACGATTGCTCAAGATACCAAATATATATTACTCGATGAGCCACTTAATAATTTAGATATGAAACATTCTGTCCAAATAATGAAGATATTAAAAAATTTAGTTAGAGATAAACAAAAAACTGTTATTGTTGTTATTCACGATATTAACTTCGTATCTAATTATGCAGATTATATTGTAGCAATGAAACAAGGTCAAATATTAAAACATGGTAATACTGAGGATATCATCACCCCAGAGATATTAAAAGAAATATATAATATCGATATCGATGTAATGGATGTCGATGGTAAAAATATATGTATATATTATAAATAGGAGATAATATGAAAAAAATAATATTTATATTATTAGTAATGCTTACAACTATTTTAGTTGGATGCGATACTAAAAAGAAAATTGAAGGAGAAACAATCGAAGTAAAGCACTCTAAAGGAACAGTATATGTTTCAACAAATATTAAAAAAGCTGCTGTTTTTGATTATGGAGTTTTAGATATAATTGATAATTTAGAAATTGATGTTGAAGTTGCTACCCCAACTTCAAACATTCCAAATTATTTAAATCATTTTCAAGATTCATTTGATATAGGCTCAATTAAAGAAGCAAACTTAGAAAAGGTTTATGAGTTTAATCCAGATGTAATATTTATAAGTAGTAGACTTGAAGCAAGTTATGATGATTTAAATGAAATAGCTCCTACAATCTACATCGAAATAGATTCAACAAAATACCTTGAAGATTTAAAAAATAATGTTTTGTTAGTAAGCAAATTATTCCATGTTGAAGAAAAGGCAGATGCATTAATTAGTAGTATTGAAAATGATATCTTGGAAGTAAAAGAAATAACAAAAGACTTTAATAAAAAGGCATTGATTGTCTTAGTCAATGGTAATTCAATGAGCGCATATGGATCTGGTAGTAGATTCGGATTAATTCATGATGTATTAGGAATAAAAGAAGTTGATCCAAATATTAATATATCAACACATGGCCAACAAATAACTTACGAATACTTAAGCAGTAAAAATCCTGATATTATATTTGCAATTGATAGAGCAAGTGTTGTAGAAGGAACACCATCAAGTAATATCTTTGATAATGTAATGATGGAAAATGTTACAGCTTATAATAATAATGATATACATTATTTAAATGCCACAGCTTGGTATATAGTCAGTGGAGGAATTACATCTACAAAAGAAATGATTTTAAATATAAAAAATGCAATTGAATAGTTAAGAAAAAATCCTAATTTAACTTAGGATTTTTTCTTGCAATTAAATCCTTATTATGTTAATATAAGATTAAATAGAGGTGTAAGATGTTATTTAATCTACTAACAAAAGGGCATGTTGATGTAAGAGAGATTCCTCAATTTGCTTTTGATGATTTAAGTTTAACCTACCTTTTTGATATGCTAACTGAATATGATTATAGTGATATCATGAATACAGTTATGTATATAACAGATGTTGAAACTATTAAATATCGCCAAGGTATTTTTAGTGATTGTTTAAACAATAATTATTTTTTTGATGAATTAAAAGCTTTACTTGATACACTGATTCAAAAACATGAAAAATTTAAAAAAAGTAATCATTCATTCTATAAACAAACCAATTTTTTATTATTTATTAAAGAGTATATAAATTTTATAAATTCAGTAAGTGAATTATTAATAAATGTTTTACTAGAAAGTGAAGAATTAATAAAGTTTAAAGATTATATTCTTAATTTAAAATCCTCAACAGAGTTTGTTACCTTGGTTAAAGATTTTAATATAGCATATAGTCATTATAAAAATATCCTCCGATTTTCAGTAAGTTATGATACCAAAAACCTAAAAGTAAGTAGTTTAGAAGAAAAGGAGAATCTTGAAGATAAACTAATAAGTTTGGCTAATAGTCTAAATATTAATCTTTCGGGCAGTTTTCGAAAAGTATCAAGAGAAAAAGTATCTGGCCCATATCTAACAAGTTTAGTTAAACTATATAATGAAGATTATAATGAAGTGGTTAATTTTTATAATAATCATAAACAGTTTAACTTTGAGTTTGGTAATTTAAGTTATGAATTAAGGTTCTATATATTCTTTAAAAAGGTCTTTAAAAATGTAAGTGAAAATAATATACCATTTTCTAAATCAGAGTTTAATAATGAAGGTATTATTGAATTTCTAGATGTTTACGATGTTAGTTTACTTGATAAAACAAAAGAAATTATTCCTAATGATGTAATGATGGATAAGGAAAATAAGATTCAATTTGTAAGTGGCGTAAACAGTGGTGGTAAAACAAGCTATATTCGTTCAATTGGACTTAATTATATTTTATTTCTTCAAGTAGGTTATACATTTTCTAAAAAAAGTAATTTATTTGTTATTAAAAATCTATTGACACATTTTCCAATTGATGAGAATTTCAAATTTGGTTTTGGAAGGCTAAATGATGAATTAGCAAGACTAGATAAAATGAGTCAAGATTTTAATAATGAAACTCTAGTTATTTTAAATGAAACATTCTCAAGTACAGATGAAGAAACAGCATTAAAACATACAAAAGACTTACTAACTAAAGTAGTTAATAGCAAAACTTATTTTATCTTTGTTACGCATCAACAAAAAATATTTAGAGAAATTAAGGATCCATCAATATCTATTATGTCTCCATTAATTGATGTGAAAAGTAATAATAAACGTTTATATAAAATAAGAAAAGTTACTGATAAAGAATCATCATATACTTATGATATCTTATATAAGTATGGGATGACAAAAGAGCAGTTAACTAAGAAACTGGAGAGTAAAGATGAACAATAGTTTTTTATTTCCATTTCCGCTAGCTTTAGGTGAAGTAAGCAATAGTATAACGGAGTTACATATTGATTATATCATCAAATACATTCTTGATGATAAAAGGAAACAAAATTATATTCTTGATACCCTTGCCTTATTTGATAATAATCTTAACAACATTAGATATAGACAAGAAATAATAAAGGATGTAATCAAATATCCACGCTTAATAAATGAGTTAAATAATATATATTCGAAACTTGAAGTAATATTTGAAACTCATAAGAACTTAAAATACCAATTTAATAACTTTAAAAGTGAGTATGAAATTCCAAAGGCAATTTTAAATGATGCAATGAATGATTTTTCCTACTTGCTTTTAGAAGTTTTAAAAGTTTATCAAGATTATGCAAATGTCTTAAATAAATACAAATTTAATTCAGAAGGTTTTAATCATTTAAAAGATATGATTATAGGGAAGGTAGAAACATCCGCCTTTACTGAACTAAAAGAATATTTTGATTATTTTCTTATTAATTCATCAGAGTTTGAAATTGAAGTAAATAATGATGATGACTTATTTCTAAGAAGCGTAAAATGTTTAGAAAAGATACAAAGAAAATATTCTTTTTTTAAAAAAGATAATGATTCATTAATAGTATTAAATAGTGTGCAAACACAAGCATTATACCGTATTATGTATACTGAAGCCAGGCTTAGTTTGTCTAATTTATTTGAAGAATTATATAATTCATTATTTAATCCGCTTTACAGTTATAAAGATGAAATTATTTTTTTAGAATTTGGACTTAAGTTAAGTGAATTCTTCAAAAGAATAAATATGGAATATTGTTTCCCGGAAGTAAATACGGAAAATAAAATTGTAATTAATCAATTATCTGATTTGTACTTATCAATAAAAGGATTAGAAGAATCATATCGTATTTATAAAGTATATCCTAATGATTGTATTATAGAAAATAGTGATGCAGGTAGATTAATTTTTGGTGAAAACAATACAGGTAAAACAGTATATATAAGATCTATTGCCATTGCGCAAATATTTATGCAAGCAGGATTAATGGTTGCTGGAAGTAATGCAAATATTTCAATCAAAGAAAAACTATTAACATTCTTATCATCAAAAGAATTAAATACAACAGCTGGTGGAAGATTTGAAAAAGAAGTAAGTATAATAAGTAATATCATAAATTCAGTGGATAAGAACTCAATGATTATTATGAATGAGATATTTCAATCAACATCGGTTGATGAAGGAAGTGATGCACTTTATAATATCCTTAGTTTCTTTACTAAAAAAGATGCTACTTGGTTTGCAGTAACTCATTTAAGACAAATATTAGAGTATAAAGAAAAATTTAAACTAGAAACAAAAAAGAACTTTTTAGTCTTAATGTCATCATTTAAAGATAATAAATATTCAATAAATGAAATAAAAAATCAATCTTGACAAATAAAAAGCGATAATGTATATTATATTTTTAGGGGGAGAATTATCATGGACTTACAACTTAAAGATGGATGGATAGAAGTAATAACAGGAAGTATGTACGCAGGAAAAACTGAAGAATTATTACGTAGAATAAAACGTATAGAATATGCGAAAAAAGACATTATAGTATTTAGACCAAAGCTTGATAATAGATATAGCGAAAATGAAGTTGTCTCACATAATAATTCAAGAACAAAATCTGTAGTAATTGAAAGTGCAAAAGAAATTTATGAACATGTGAAAGTATTGCCTTACGCTGTTGCAATTGATGAAGTACAATTTTTTGATGAAAATATAATTGAAGTATGTGAATATCTTGCAAATAAAGGAATAAGAGTAATTGTCGCAGGACTTGATCGTGATTTTAGGGGAGAACCTTTTGGAGTAATGCCAAGCCTACTTGCAAGAAGTGAATATGTAACTAAACTAAATGCAATTTGTCAAGTATGTGGAGCTCCAGCAACTAGAACACAAAGACTAATAAATGGGAAACCAGCCCACTATAATGATCCTATTATTCTAGTTGGTGCCAAAGAACAATACGAAGCTAGATGTCGTCATTGTCATATAGTAGAGGGTAAAAATGAATGATTTTTTTATGGAAGAGGCAATAAAGGAAGCCCGGAAAGCATATGCTATTGGGGATGTTCCGGTAGGTTGCGTAATAGTTGTCAATAATGATATTGTAGCTAGGAGTCATAACTTAAGACATAATAAAAAGAATAGTTTATATCATGCGGAAATGATTGCAATTCATAGTGCATGCAAGAAACTAAATAGATGGATATTGGATGATGCAACAATTTATGTAACTCTTGAACCTTGTCTTATGTGTGCAGGTGCAATTCTTCAATCAAGAATTAAAAAAATAGTTTATGGAAAAGATGAACTAAAGTCTGGTTGCATAAAAAGTATTTATCAAGTTTTTGATAATATAAACTATAATCATAAAATTGAAATAACTAGTGGAATTAAAGAAAAAGAAATAGAAGAAATGATGCAACAATTTTTTAAAGAGTTAAGAAATAAACCTTCAAAAGGATAATATTTTACTTGATAATATTAATATTTGATGGTATAATTCTAATAGGATTCCAGTTTGTTTTCCTGTATCCAATATTAAGTAGTGAATCAGGTCAGGTCGTGATTGAAGCAGCCTTAAACTTTTCTTAGTATGTGGATATGGGAAAATGGACTGGAGTTTTTTAATGGATAAATAATATTAATTATAGTATAATAGAATAAAGGATGTGATAATATGTTTGAAATATTAAAAGGTGAAAATAGACTTTATATACTTGATAATCAAAAAGAAATTGGTGAAATTACATATTATGAAGAAGGAAATAACTTGGTTGTTGATCATACTTATGTTAACCCTGATTACCGTGGACAAAATTTAGCAAGAGCTTTAGTTGATGAAGTTGTAAAGTTTGCTCGAAGTGAAGGCAAAAAAATAATTCCTGTTTGTAGTTATGTTTTCAAAGTATTTGAAAGAACAGCAGACTTTCAAGATATTTGGGAAAAAGACAATGATAAAGATGTTGCATGTAAAATAAGATAAGCAGTAATGCTTATTTTTTTCTCTTTAAATATAAGTGGATTTGTGATAGAATATAGGTACATTAATAAAGGAGAAGATTATTATGAAAAAAGTTATTAGTGTTATTTTATTGTTCTTCTTGTTTACTTTAATAGGATGTTCTAACAATGAAGAGTTCGTTGTTAAGTACATGTCAAATGGTGAACAAGTATACTCACAAACAGTTAAAAGGGGAGATAAAGCAACACCTAAAGAAATAAGTTTAGATGGCTTTTCTTTAGAAGGATGGTATTTTGATGAAGGATTTACTGAAAAGTATACTTCAAATGCAATTAATAAGCCTACGACTTTATATGCGAAATGGATTGAAACTAAATATAATGTTCGATACTTTTCAAATGGTGAAGAGGTAAAGACAGAAATTGTTAAACCTGGAGACATTCTTTTACCTGATGAAATAACAAGAACTGGTTTTGTTTTCGACGGATGGTATTATGATGAAGCATATACACAAGAATATTTATTCGATCCAATAAATGAAGATACTTTTCTTTTTGCAAAATGGATTGCAAATATTTATGATGTTAGATTTTTCCCTAATGGAGGTAGTGGAGTTCCAGTTACTAAAGTTAATCATGGTGAGTTATTAGCTAAGCCAATTGACCCTACTAAATCTAGATATGTTTTTAAAGGTTGGTTCTTAGAACCTAGTTATATTACTGAATATAATTTTAATACTCCAGTTCTAAATGAAATTTCACTTTACGCTAAATGGGAAGAAGAAGTAATACCTTTAGTTGATACTGATGAATTTAGTGCATATTATATCGTATCAAGTTTTGGTTTTGATTCCTCAACTTCAGTCAATATAAATTATCATACAAAGAATACTTTAACAAGCGTCGAATATACAACTTTAGATGATACAAATTATGAAAATAAACTAATTACTAAAGGGGTTATGGAAGGCTTTGAAGCGCTTGAGGATGTTGAAAATGTATTTGAAAGAAGAAATGTAGTAAGAGTAAGTCTAATAAACCTAACTCCAAATACAAAATATAAATATCGTATTAATAATGGAGATGATACTTATTCTCTTGATTATTACTTCCAAACAAGTGGAGGAAGTGATAAAACATCATTTATCTTTATGACAGATGTTCATTATTATGATGGCTTTGATGGTGCTGAAGTAAGTGAAGAAGTTATTAAAAGTGCTTTAAATATTCAACCTAATATCGACTTTATACTTCAAACAGGGGATATAGTTGATACTGGTGGAAATAGTGGTGATTGGGATAAATTATTTACTTTTGGTGTTAATAGTTTTAGAAGTCTACCATATCATAATGTTCCTGGTAATCATGAACATTATAATACAGGCCCATATTCAGGACCATGGAGAAATAAAATATACTCTTCCTACTATAACTATCCTGCAAATGGAGTAGGAGAATATTTAAAAACAAGCCATTACTTTATCCATAATGACACTTTGTTTATTCAAATTGATACTGATTTACCATATAATCAAGGACAACAATTAGAATGGTTAGATAATGTAATAAAAAATAATCCAGCCAAGTTTGTAATCGTTGGTACACATGCTCCAGTTAATGAACAATGAAATGATTATAATCGTGCCTTTATGAATATCATGGAAAAATACAGTGTTGACTTAGTTCTTGCTGGACATTATCATAGTGATAGTTTTAAAACACAATACTTAGATAATGCTCCACTTAACAGTAATATTGGTGTTACATACTTACGTGGAGAGGGAGGAGGAAATAAAGCGGTTGGTACTACTGATCCACTTGACTTCGCAAAAGGATATATTATTGATATCTTAGATGATAAAATCCAAATTAGAAAAATAAGTGCTAGAGGTGATATCCTTTCCACAAGAGAAGTAACAAATAAAAAACTACATGAAAAACAAGAAGCAACAAAACAAGAATTAATGGATTCTATAAATGGTGAATATAGTTATCAAGATCAATTAATTAAGTTTACTTGGAGTGAAAAGTTCTTCATGAATGTGAAAGAATTAGTAATTACTGAAAATTATCGTGATAAGAGAACAATGAGTTTTATCATTCCAACTCCAGGATATACTTATCATTTCCTTGATAAATTTAAAGATACTTATGATCATAGCTATACATTTAAAGTTACATTTAGTGATGGCACAGTTGAAGAAAAAACATTTGATTATAAGTCTATATACAATATGGATTTAAAAGCTGAAGACTTAACAGATACTTCAGTAAAAATAACATACGCTTCTCCTCTTGCAGAAGAAATCGCATCCCTTAAGTCATATGAAGTATATATTGATGGAAACTTGTATACTACATATAATGCGAAAGACGCAAGTAACGAGCTAATTAATTTTGTTAATATTACAGGACTAACTTCTAATAAAGTGTATGTTATTACTATTAAAACATATAGTAGAGTAGGATTTATTTATAGTGATAATATTATAATAAAAACAACATAAAAAGGTATATTTATTAAAATATAAACATATACTAAAATATCTAAAAATTCTGTTGCATTTAATAATAAAATTTGCTATAATTTTTATAACTAAAATTGTTTAAAACTGATGATGTTTAAGCCTTTTTGCATAGACCGTCAGTTTTTTTGTTTTATATAGATATTATCCATTAGATATGTACTTGTTTATTAGTACATATCTTTTTATTATTTTTTAGACATATGAATAATTAATTCACATAATATTTAAAGACTACCTTTTTTCTAAATAATGGTAAACTTTTAAAATGTTTCCAATTGCAAAAAAAGTCGACTAGTGCTATAATATCAAGACAAGGGTGATTACTATGAAAGAAGCATTTAAACATATAGGTTGGTTTTTCAAACAAGAATATAAAAGATATATATTTGTTGGATTAGTTTTATTAATACTATCAATTACTCCAGTACTACCTGCAAAGCTACTTGGAATGTCAATTGATGAAATTGTCAGTAGTTCGTTAACTTTAGATAAATTAATTTTCTTAAGTTTAGCTTTACTACTAATTCCATTATCCAGATATATAATGAATATTATGTATCATTACAATATTAACTTTTTAGGTCATAAGTTATCATTTAAACTTCGTGAAAATTATATCTCGCATCTATTTGATTTAGATGCAAGCGTATATGAAAAATATACAAAGGGAGATTTAATTTCAAGAGCAACAAATGACTTACAAAACCTAACAGTACTAGCAACAAACTTATTACAAACGATAGTTTTTAATAGTGGAGTTGTAATAGCTGCTATTGTAATGATGGTTGTAATAAACCCGTTATTAACACTTGCAAGTGTGTTAATAATGCCATTTACTATCTTTTACTTAAATAAGAAAAGAGCAAAGAAAAGAGAATATTATAAAATACATCATGAAATATATGCTGATATGCAAGAAAAGGTATTAGAATCTATTGAAGGTGTAAAAGCTGTAAGAGCTTATACTCAAGAAGAAAATGACTTTAATAAAACAAAGCAAGCAATTGATAATGATATTAATTCTTGGTGGAAAATATTAAAATTTGAATCAATTTATGGACCATTATTTGAACTTGTATATGCAGTATGTTATTTTGTTGGTATTGCTTATGGAAGTTATATGGTAATAACAATGCAAATTACTGCTGGTGATTTAATAACATTCTTAATTTATGTTGGTATGTTATATGGTCCACTTATTGCTTTAAGTAATGTACTTAATACTGTTAATAATATTTTAATTTCTGATAATAGATACTATGAAGTAATGAATATTGTTCCAGCTGTTAAAGATCAACAAGATCCAAAAGAAGTACTAGATTTTAAATCAATTGAATTTAATCATGTTAGTTTCAAATATCCATTTGATAATTTTGATGTTATAAAAGAGATGTCATTTACAATCAATAAAGGTGAAACAATTGGAATTGTTGGACCAACTGGTGCTGGTAAATCAACACTAATTAGACAATTACTTCGTGAATTTAATATAACAAGCGGTGCTATTTATATTGACGGAGTCAATATAAATGAGTTTAAGATTAAAGATGTTCATGATTTAGTTGGATATGTTCCTCAAGATCATATTTTATTTAGAAGAAGTGTTGATGATAATATCTTGATAGGTAAACCTAATGCAACTACAACTCAAATTGCACATGCAATTAATCTTGCTGATTTTGAAAAAGATTTAAAAGAACTTCCATTTGGAAGTGAAACAATGGTTGCTGAATTAGGTGGTTCATTAAGTGGTGGACAAAGACAAAGATTATCAATTGCAAGAGCGCTTGTAAAAGATCCAAAAATATTAATCCTAGACGATAGTTTAAGCGCAGTAGATGCCTTAACTGAAGCAAATATAATTAGACATTTAAAAGAATCAAGATCAGATAAAACCAATATTATCGTTGCCCATAGATTCTCAGCCGTTAGTGAAGCGGATAAAATAATTGTCATTCAAGAGGGAAGAATCACTGATATAGGAACTCATTTAGAGTTAATTGCCTACGATAATTGGTATAAAATGCAATACTTAAAGCAAGT
>LAHS01015195.1_pt1 | contig 10866 bp, 10 predicted proteins | sample 329651 | NCBI WGS metagenome assembly LAHS01 (sample SAMN03275699, study PRJNA271635) | activated sludge metagenome | isolation source: sample C-1 Sludge from hydrolytic chamber (first chamber) of Anaerobic... | reverse complement strand
TAAAGAAACGTCTTAACCTACTAACCCACATCTTACCAACTAAGCAATCCGTTTTTACTTCTACACTATACATATCTTCATCATCTGAATAAACTAAATAGTCGATATCTTTAGCTTGATACACCTTATCATATCTCACATCAACTATATAATTATTACCCAAATAATTCATATATTCTTCAAACACATCTTCCCCTATTTCCCCAACTTTTAAACTTTCTTCCCAACTTCTTTTATTTGTTGTCATATTATCTTCCCCATATTATTTTATTGTCATGCTATCTTTTATTATCTGCTACACGTTTATAGTTACGGGCAACTTAATTCTTACAATAAAAAAGCACCAACCAATAAAGTTGATACTTAACTTAATTCTTTTATTTGCTGTCTAATTATCCTGTATGAATGTAGAAACTTCTGCAAGTCTACATTACTTTTATATTCTGACAGCAAGCTTGATACTTCTTCTTCTACTTGTCCATAATATTTGTTATTATTATCCTTACCCCAAACGATCACTATATTTTTACTAACTAAATAAGCAAGTATATTCAAACTATATATCTTTCTATTCATCAGCATTACCCTTACCTACTATCTTTTCAATGTTATCAACTATTTCTTCAAGTGTTCTTTCATCTTTATTTTCCATCTTTGATATTATCTGCTGACATTGTTCTTGAACGATTAATGTTAATCGCAAACTTTCCTGTACTGATTCATGTAAATCATCTAAATCCTCTGACATATCTTCTAATATATCTGATATTTCCAAGCACAAAAAATGCATATCTTTATATATTTCCTTTTTACTTCTACCAAATAATTTAATCCTTAATTTTTTAAACATTGTTTTTTCTCCATTCTAATTTTATTTTTTGCATTAAAAAAGCACCATAAACAATTGTTATAGTGCTTGATTAATATGGTATTTATATATAATTTTCAGGTATGGTCAAAATGACCACCCCTTCGGTACTTACTAAACTGGTAAGTACTCGTACTCATATTATTTGTTATATACTATATACTTAATCATCCAGCATACATTCATTTGTATTCCAATTATGCAATACTATCATTTCTCTATATAGTTTTGTGAAATTACTAACTTCATATTTATATGGTTTAACAAACACATCACATTTATTACTTGAATAATCAAATATTTTTTCTACTACTTCATATTCAAATGGATCTTTCCATAATGTATCCCAAATTTTATCCCCTACATTTGGCACTATACTGTTTTCAAACTCCTTTGAAACTATGTATCTTTTATTAGTTGATTTCTCAATAAAAACCTGATTTATAACTATTTTCATTCTTCTTACTACCCCCATAAAATATATTTTCCATTATTCTACCATATATTACATATTATTGCAAACGTTATTTAACCAAATAATTCCCTAAACTTTTGTTTAGCATCATCATTAAAAAAGTATTCTTCATCTTCAGCAATAGGAAAATCAATTACATTATTTGGATTGTCAAATTTCCAATCACCACTATATGTTTCATTTGATAAATTAACTTTTGTATTAGAATTAACAGAATTTTTTTCCATATAATTATACATATCATCACTATCATCATAAAAATCATTCATACTTTCAGCCAAATTATCATCAACAACTTTATCAACTATTTCAACCTTGTTATGTTTCTTTATGAGTGCTGGCAACTTCTTTTTTGTAAAGTTACTTTGAATACAACTAATCAAATAAGTATATTTATTAAATTGTTTAGGAAAGTTCTTACCACATACAGAAGTAGTGAATGACTTCCTATTGCCTTTTAGTATATCTGTAACAACTTTATCAGCAGTAATATCTAATATATCATTTTTAACTAATTCATCTTTAACATATCCAATAAGCGAATTGACTTTCTTATCTATATAATGGTTATTTGCCAAAGTTTCATCTGTTATGTCATAATACTTAACCATATTATCATAAAAATTATTAAATGAATTATATATTGCTGGTTGCAATATATCATCAAATATATCATCATTATCAATTTCATCAACATACTTTCCCTTTGGTGTAAATTCTTCTTTATTATCTAAAATATCACCAGAAAGGAAAGGTAAGTTATCATTAGTGGGAACTTCTTCATCATCAATTATATCCTCAACAATATTAAGTAAGTAATCACCCTCACCATTATAAAATTCTTCCAGTGGGAAATAATATTGGTTAGCAAGTTGACTATTACCTTGTCTATGCAATATATACTCATTTTCTACTAATGTTCTAATACACTTAACAACAGTATCTTTATGTAAGCCAGTTTCTTTACTTAACATATCTTGTGTAGGAAAACATTGATTATAATTTTGATGCTTTTTATCACCGTGTCTATGACTTATTAACATAAAATAAACAATAGCAACATTAGGGTGGAAATCAATACATAACTCTTTCATAACATTATTATCAACTTGTGCAAATCCTGATACTACCATTCCCTTTTTATTCAACTCATAATATAAACCCTTACTTTTATAAACTAATTCTCTTTTCTTCATAACTCAATACCTCTCTCTAATTTTATAATAATTAACAATACATTAACAACCCTTTTATCTTATTGGAATGTTTTGACCTTGACCTTGACTTTTATCATTTAAATATTATGCACAAATTCTGAACAGGAATTTCAATATAATTAATATAGTATATTCTTATAGTAAATTAATATAGTAGGATAGTGAACTGTTCATACCCTTACATAGTGAACTATTCACTATATTACATAGTGAACTGTTCACCCTATTAATTATTATGCTAAACTTCTATTTTTCCATTTTTCCCATACTTCTACTGTATCTTCTTTATTAAAAACAAATACTAATACATCATCATCATTTGTTGGTTTAGTTGTATATTTACTAATTTCTAATCTAATCGGAAAAACACCATTTTTAATATATCTTTTTGCTTGTATTAAGTTGATTATCTTTATTTCTTCCATATTCAATACCCCTTATAATTTTAATAGTTTAATATCACATTCCCCTAAACAGCATAGGGCAAAAAGCCAAGACCTTTTGTCCAAAGAAAGAAGTATCTAAATACTTCAATGGAGATGGCATTCTCCTCTACACTGTTTAAGGGATGGGAACATAATATATTTTGATAGCATTTAAAATGCAGTATATTTTATTTTATTATGTTTAGGAAAACCGTTTTCCCTTTCCCCTATAGTGATACACTTTTAATCACCTTATTTAAAAATGTATGGTTTTACCGACTAAATTAACCTATCATACAATTTTATACAATCGGTGTAATTAAGTAATTGCAACAATGGTACGGATAATTTTCTAAATCAAACAGCTATTTTTAACTTATTATTTTTAGTTTTTTCTCTGTTGATTTCTTCAGCACATTCAGTACAATATTTCATTCTATTGGAAGTTTTAACCACTCTTTTCCCACAGTTTTCACATTGTATGGAATTTGTTGGAATGTTTTCCTTGATGTTTCCTAATATAATATTGCCAAAGCTATCCCATAAACTTCTTTTATTATTGCTTTTTATATCGTGATAATAATATTTTACTAATACATCAGTTACGTAATTTTCATCACTATTAATTTTTAAAGTTTCATTCTTGATAAATGTTTTAGCAAATTTATGTTTTTCTTTCACATCTTCCTTGCTGTAAAACTTCTTATTTCCAGTTAGATATTTAAACTTTTCAATAATTTCCTTTGCTTGTTTGCTGGAAGTATTTATATTTTTATTATGTAATAGTATTTTATAATTAAACTCACCACAATTTTTAGCTTTAAATGTTATAGATGGATTTGCTACTAACTTTTCTAATCTGTTGACTACTCTATCATTAGTTTTAGCATACTTTTTATCTAATACTTTTTCCCTTTGACTAACATTTAATTTATAAGCTTTCTTATTTTTATCCTTAATATATCTGAAGAAATGAGGTAACTTAGTATTTGTATATTGTGTTAAAAACTTTGTCATTTCTGATGATTTATCGGGAAGAAATTCACTTTTTGTATAATCAATAATAAAATTGCACCACATTGTTAAAAAATCCATTGCCTTAAATTCATCTTCACCAATTTTCCCACTATTCCATATTTTAGTTAAATTGTTAGTAGTTGCACCAACACTTTTCCCAAATGCAGAAGTCATTGAATCAAACAAAGTTTCATTATTAATTTCTGTTGGTTCTCCATTTTTCATGTCATAGTATAAAGGAATAAAATTATGTCTTTCCATAATTCTTTTAGCTACTTTTACAATAGTTGGTTCACTTATAATCAAAGTTTCGTCCCCATCTACATCATAAGCCATAGTTAAGGAATTAGTCGAAAATATGCTTGTATAAACCCCTTTTGCCTTATACCATTTACTTGTTTTATCATTAATGACATTAGTATTAATACAGTGGCTAAAATTCAAATGAGGACTTCTCGTTAATGATACTTCTTGTTCATCTATAAAATGATTACAAGATACTTCACCTTTATTTAATAACCCTTTTGGAATGTTTGGATTTTTCTTTGTATGAGGTAAAAATAACCATTCACAAAACGCATATACATCTGGCAGAATAAAGGTATATGTTCCGTCAACTTTAAACTTTCCTTGTTTTGCATTGTCAACTATACTTAAATTGGTTTCTCTTAATACTTTTTTTGTATATTTATCATTTAATAATTCTGGATATATCATTAAAGCTTTTTGCCAGCTATTCTTTTTGTCATTCTTTTCAGTTGCATTTAAAGCATTTAAAATTGATTGTCGATCTTCACCCATATTATTAATCGTGTCATTTGTATCTTTTAATATTTCCCTTAATTCTTCGTCTGTTAAATCATACAAAGTCTGTAACGCCTGATAACTAAACTTTGCTTTCTTAAATTCTTTACTTTCTTCCATACATTTTGATGCTTCACAACCATTTTCTATAAATTTAGTTTTATAATCGTTCCAACTATCATAATACTTCCACATTTTGAATTGTGATTTAGTGAATATGTACTCAATATTATCTTTTAATATGTCAAAGTCCCTATTCCATATATCTTTTACTTTACCTATTTTGGTTCTATATACTTTCTTACCCTGTTTCCAAGCATTTTCTTTTTCTTCGGCACGCTTTTCTTTTATAAAAGTTTTAAAATCAAATTCGACCATCAGACCTTTAACAAATGGCATCCTTACAATTCCAGTGTAATTTAAACATATCCCTGCACCATCCATAACAGGAATAGTTATATCTTTATTCTCTTTTGTTATTTTCCATAAGCCATTATCATCATAGTTTTCATAATCAATAAAATTGACTTCTGTGTTTGGTAGAATATTATTAAAATCATTTACGATAATACATTTATTAATGTCAAAGTCAAGCCATTTTTCAGATGCAGTTGTTGTCAGTGCTAAGTATGATAAAAATTTATTAACAATTACACCTTTTTCATTAATTTTATCAATCGTTAAGCCACAATAAATTGTCTTTTCGTGAATTTTAAATATTTCTTCTTCAATAAACATAACTTTTTTATCTTTCAACATTCCACTTGATGCAGTAAATAATATGTAATGTTTACCTTTGTAATCAAAGCCATTTTTAATTAAATTGTTTAATATGTCATAATGATATGTGCGAATTACAATTAAATTATCTGTTGTTTCGTCTGTATTGATACCCAATGTCCTTGTCAAACTACCTTCAAATATTGAAATTGTGTTTGCTGGCATCAATTCTTTTGTTATTTTTCTTGTAATGCTTACTTTAAATTGATCGGCTGATATATCTTGCAGTTCTTTAATTCTTGATTTGATTATTTTATTAATACCATTTGTGATATTGATATAATTGTTATACTTATCGTGTAAATTATCGTTTGGCTTCAATGTCATAGTTCTTTTCTTCAGCTTATACAAATATTTTAATTCTTCTTCATTATTAAATAGTATTCTTTTATTTGTTACATACTTATTTTCGTGTTCCTTTATATAATTCAGTTTCTTTATTTCGTTCAATATCTTTAATTCCTTGTAAGTATAGAAAAATCCTGTATCTATACTTTTAATATGTACTTGATTTTGTAGATTTGCCATTTTTAGTTACCCCTTTCTTTTTCCCCATTTTTTATAAATATTTGCTTTTTAGAAATGTTGAAATTTCAACAATGTTATTACGATAAAATATCTGTTTTATCATAATGATTTACTATAAAATTCGCATTTTATCTGGTTTTAAAATTATTTCAGTTCTGTAAAAATTAGTGTTGACATACTAATTAGTCTATGTTATAATCAGTTAACTTGGAAAGTACGACTAATTAAATAAAAGTAATAAAAAAATTAAATCCCTCCTCAAAACGATGTAGGGATATTGTTGTTTAAAAAAATACACAATCCCTCACCTACAAGTATAGCACATCCAAAATACCTTGTCAAGCTTTATTTTAAATTATTTTAATATATTTTACATTTCCGTAACATATTGAAATTTCAACATAAAAAAAACAAGGAATTATCCTTGCTTTCTATAATGAATTATTAATGCTTTTTAATTTACTGGATTTAATTTGATTTTTTCAAATGGATTTATGGGAAATAGCATTGTTGTATTACCCACCCTTGAATATCCTAAACTCATATTTTCGTCAATAGACTTGTCATAATAAAGAAAATAAACAGAGGCATCACAATCAGGATTTTTGGATTGTTTTTCCTTTGCAATTTCAGTATAATATAAACTTATAGTGTCAACAGACATACTTTCCCATAAACCTTTAAATTCTGATTTATTCATATTTCCAATATATTTAGCATTAATTCTTACATTATTATTAAAAGTACCCTGCACTTCATAATCAAACATATCTCTAAAGTTTTCATAAGAAATAATATCTTCATCTATTTCTTCTTTATTAGCACTTGACTTATTAATAATAACAGTATTATTTTCCCCATCCCATTCAACATTTGCCCCAAATGCTTCAACAACAGCCCTAATTGGAAGATGTGTTCTACCGTCTTTAATTATTGCTGTAGTATCTATTTCAACTTTAATGTCATTTACTAATATATATGGATTTTCAACATTTTCATCTAATACTGGTACTTTAACTTCAATATTATCACTTTTAACTATAGCTATCCTATTTTCATTATCCCATTCTATGTAAGCACCAAAACTTTCCATAGTTGCCCTTAAAGGTACTTGTGTTCTTCCATTCTCATCAATAAACGGTTGTGCATTATCAAATACAACCTTTTCATTATCAATTGTTATGTCAATTGCATAAACATTAAATGTAAATATAAGTGTAAAAATTCCTACAAAAAATAATAGTTTCTTTTTCATAACAATACCATCCTTTTATTAGTTTGATATTATTATACCACAATTTTACATTTAATGAAGATAATTATTAAAAAAGCAGGAAATAAATCCTGCCTTAAATTACTTTTTCATATTTATATGATTTTTTTTATTCTTGTTTATCAAAACGTCTAACGGATTATATTGTTCATAGTTATCTTGTAAGTCTTTTAATGCTAAATTAACATATTTTCTTGTAGTTTCTAACTTAGAATGTCCAAGTAGTTGTTGTAATGCAAATAAATTACCACCATTTTGAATATACATTGTTGCGAATGTCCTACGAAAAGCATGAATTGAACTAACGTTTATTCCATGTTGTTTTTTTGTATAATGTATTATAGCCTGTTGGCATGATGTTCTTTTTAAGGGTAAGCCATCTATATTAACAAATAAATAATCGTTTAATTCACCTTTTCTATAAGTTATATATTCTTTTAATATATTACTTAATTGAATTGTTATTGGTATTATCTGTTCTTTTTTATTTTTAGTTTCAGATAATTTAACTAAATTATTATTAAAATCAATATCTTTAATTTTAATATTCACAACTGAATTTAACCTATTCCCTGTTGCTAAAAAATAGTTACACAATACCCAGTTTCTATATTCAGCAAATGAACATTTTTTTATGTTAGGTTTCTCTAATATTTTTTCTAAATCATTAATAGAATATGTTGATTTAATAGTTTGTCCAACTTTAACTGATTTAATTTTAAATTCTTTGCAATATTCTTTTTCAATACACCAATTAACAAACGGTTTAAAATTTGTCATTTTACTATTAATAGTTGAATTTTTATTTCCCTTTTCCATCAACCACAAAATATAATTGTTAACTAACTTTTCATTTAATTGTTGAGTTTTAATTGTTTCAGTATTACAAAACTTGCTAAAATTCTTGAAAATAGAATTTTTAGTTATAATACTAAATTGACTTAAGCCTCTAACCTTTAATTCTTTTTCGTATTCTTCCCATGCTGTTGAAATTTCAATGTTTTTTAGTTTCTTATCTTGCATTTTTATTCGTGCCATAGTTTATAATATAGTCTCCTTTTTTGGTATTCCTACTTTATTATAAACTCTCATTTTTACAAACCTTTAATTATCAACATTTATTCAAATTCCAACGCTGCAATAAAAAAAAAGAAAACACGTATGATTAAAATAAAGGGGGACGTTATATTTAAATGATACACGCGCTTTCTTTTGTTAGTATTATGTGCGGATAATTAGATATTATTCAAATGCCAATATGTTCAGCGTGTATAATTTTTAGAAAATAACGTTTATAATAAAGGGATTTTAAGAATTTATAATATAAGTGGTAAAATCATCTTACTTTATTATAAAAACTATGTCAATCCCTTTTTAATTTGTCATGTTTAGTATTTATAAACTATTTGTTTACTACTTCCTTAATGTCTTTAACATCTTTTTCAATCGTACTTAATTTATTTTCATATCCACTTAAAATGTCTGCAAATTTAGAAATACTAACTTCAAATTTTGATAACATTTCAAAATTGCGTTCTTCTCTGGTAGCATTTTCCTTTACCATATTTGTGTACATTTTATAAATAAACCACCCACAAGCAATAGAAACGCTTATTGGGAATCCAAAATTTTGTATTAATGCGTTTATATCCAACTAATTCACCCCTTTATATCAATCCAACAATTATAACTGTGTAATAATATTCAAATCCACCCACTGTGGCAGTTAAAACGTCTTGTAAGCCTATATATTTTGTTCCGTAAGCACAATTAACTTGACAAGCGTTACTTGTTCCATTAGTGACTAATGTTAAAGCTTGACTTGTATTAGTTAATGACCACGTTACAGGTTCTGTTGTATTAATGGTATAATCATTCATACCACCTATTTCAATATCTTCCCAATCGCAATAAATTTCCAAGTTTGGTGCTGTTTGTTCTTCTTGTTTTTCAATAGTGATAAAAACGGATATACTTCTTAACGCTTCACCCTTTACAAATGTAATATTTGCAACTGTTTCATTATCAGTGGCAGTAGCTGGAATTATATCTGTTAAAGTAACATTCCTACCAGATAAAGTCAATAAATTATCTGTATCTACATAAGATATATAAGTATCAACATCTGGATTCGCAATTTGTCCATCTTTAAGTTTTAATATTAATGAATTTACATTCTCACCAGCAATAACTGATTTACCAATAAAAGCAGTTGTTTCATATTTTGGCATTTCAGCAATTACTATATCTAAATCAGTAATTACTATGTCTTGTTTTTCGATTGTTATATCTACAGTTAAAGTCTTAGTAATTCCACCATAAAGGAATGATAAAGTAACTGTTGTTGTATTAATATCATCCTCAAAAGGAATTTGATTTTTAAGTCGAACTATACCATTATCTAAAGTTAATAAATTATTTGTACCTACTTCTGATACACTTACAGTAATATCATTATTAGCTGTTTGTCCTGTCTTTAACTTTTTAACTATGTTGGTTATAATTTCATTTGCTAAAATTGTTTTTGATACATTAGCATTTATCTCATATTTCAACATTTCAGCATCAATTAAAGCACCATAATCAATCGGTTCTCTATAATATGTTGTATAGTCTGCAACACCTAATTCAATATTATCTGCTGGATTTATATTTGTAGTTTCTATAGATAAAACCAACAACCCTTTAGATATCAAATGATTTACACCTACAACATTAAAAGCCATACCATCAATTAATATTCTCATAATTCTTGCGTGTTCTACACCATTAATTACATTGGTACTTGTTACAAAACTTCTGGTATGTATATCATACTTTAAAATAATATCAAATGATGAATTAGCTGTAATTGCAATAGCACCTTCAGTAATTCCTAAATTTGCATTGTTATTTTTCAATGCTATTGGATATGTTAAAACATCTGTGTAATTTCCAGCGAATATATTTACACTAAAAGGACATTCCAATAAATAAAATTTATCACATCCAATTTCTTTATCTACTTGACTTTCACATATATAGTTAATAGTTTGTTCAACACCATTTGATATATAAGTATGAGTAATATAATCGCCAGTCTTTAAAGTTCCGTATTTTGTCACTATTTCTTTTCTATACGTTGAATTAACGTTTTTACCCGATACATCTTGGATTATTCCATTGATGATATTATCTTCGATTAAATTCAATTTTAAAGCGTTATTCTGTGCAAATATAGAGTACATCTTGTTATACTGATTAATTAGTTTACTTTCTAATATTTTATTTGCTATCATACCAAACGCACCCTTTTCTTTAACTCATCTAAACCACGCAAAATATAAATAGGATAGTCCACCATAAATGATTGAACTGTATCATTATATGTTAAGCTTTTAGTTGCCTCGTTCCCTAACTTTGCAATTTTGAATATTACCATTTCAGTTAAAATACTATCCATCGATAAAGCATCATAAACCCTTTTAGTGTAGTTTTCT
>LAHS01006270.1_pt1 | contig 10913 bp, 8 predicted proteins | sample 329651 | NCBI WGS metagenome assembly LAHS01 (sample SAMN03275699, study PRJNA271635) | activated sludge metagenome | isolation source: sample C-1 Sludge from hydrolytic chamber (first chamber) of Anaerobic... | reverse complement strand
GGTAAAACTCACGGTGTATTTCCGGTGGTATACTGCATGCACTGACGAGACATACTGGTGCCAGTGTCCGCCTGTATCCGTTTTTTATACGACGGTGACGGTGTCTTTAAGCTCGACGGTCCGCGGCGATTTGTTGATGCAGGCGCCTTTTGGCGCGGAATAGGTGACAAGCGCGATACGGTATCGTCCGCGTGTCACTTCGGGCGGCAGATAGAACTCCAGAAGGGACGGTCTGTTGTCGGAAAGGGAATGCTGTGCAATATGTATCCATGCTTTCTCAGGAACCTTCCATCCTTCATAATATGATGACTCCGGGATGAAGTAGATGCCGGCATCGGCGTTGTTTCCCGCAATGCGTACGGCTCTGCCTGAAAGCCGTACAAGCGACCGGCATGGTACGGTGTTGGGTTCTGCGTTATCACGCGCTTCTGTAATGCAGCGAAGACTGGAAATGCTTTCGTTGACAAGATTGACATGTATGCCGGCATTCTTCATCGTCTGTTTTATTTCCGCAGACGGTGTAAAACGTACCGATAGTTCCTCTTTTCCGTCATTATCGACGCGTACGCACGGATACAGCGAGCCTAATCCCATCACGTTGACCGCTGTTCCGCGGGAAAGCGTCTGTACGATCGCGTCTTTGAGAAGACTGGCGCAGTGCATGACCATGGGAGCGCTGATACCGGGATGACTTGATTCGATCAGGGCAATAAGGTTTTCAATGTCTGCGGTCTCGCGTTTTACCCGCACGGGAGATGAACTGCCTGCTTTGAGGCTGTTTTTCACCGTTTTTACTGAGACAGAAGACGTCGTATCGTGGTATTCAAGATCAACTTTATTCATGAATAAAATATACGAATAACAATACTGGTAGTCCAGTTAAAAGGCCAAGGTAATTCCACGGAATTACCTGTGGTCTTTCCATGGAATTACCTAAGGTCTTTCCGCGGAAAGACCTCAACTACAGCTGCAATATGTAATCCTACTTTCTAAAAAGTGACGAAAAGAACGATTTCTTTTTGCCATTGTCTGTTTCTGAACGGTCACTGTCGGTGTATTTTTTAATAGCTTCTATTTTGCCGGCGACAAAGAGTACCATGTCCTTTTCAAGAACGAATGACGGTGAATTGACGAAGGTGAAGTCTGCATCGGGCGCAGTGCGGATTGCAACAAGATTGAGCTCGTACTGCTGACGGAGTTTGCTTTCAAGAAGCGTTTTGCCGGCAAGTTCGTCGCGTACTTTTACTTCGGCAAGTGCGGAGTCTGTGCCGAGCTGCACGTAGTTGAACAGTGCTGAAGAAAAGAGCATCGGCGTGATGTGTTGTGCTGCATCAAGGTCGGGGTACACGACGTTTGTTGCGCCTACCAGTTTCAATATTTCACCGTGCTCGTCGGAACGTGCCTTTACGACAATTTTTCTAATGCCCATTTTGTGCAGGTGGCTGGTGGCGAGAATTGATGTTTCAAGCTGGCTGCCTAAATCGATGATGGCGGCATCAAGGTCTTCGGGGAGAATTTTCTTAAGGGAATCTTCGCTGATGGCGTCGGTGATGTACGCGTATTTTGTGAGCGTCTTATATCGTTCCACCGCTTCGCGATCTTTGTCGAGAATGATGACGTTTGCATCTGTCTGCACAAGCTCGTCTGCAACTCTGCTTCCAAATGTTCCTAATCCTATAACGGCGATGGTAATCATATACGGCTCCTGTTTTGTATGTTTATCCTACAAGGATATCTTCCTGCGGATATTCTGAAACTTCATTCTGCTTGCGGTGTACGGTCGGCATCTGCATGGCGAGCGCAAAAACTCCGGTGCGGCCGGCGAACATGGTGGCGATGATTATTATTTTTCCTGCTGCGGAAAGGAGCGGGGTGACTCCCTTGGTGAGACCGACGGTGCCGAATGCAGAAGCAATTTCAAATACGATGTCGCCAACAGAGAATGTTCCTGCAGTGAGTGCGTGCCCTTCTGCGGCAAGAAGCAAAAACAGCACGATGACAAAAATGCAGAAACCTTTCATCATGATGCCGACTGCCTTTTCAATCGAAGACCATGAGATGTCACGGCGAAAAACTGAAATATGGTCGCGGTCGCTTTTATTGCGGAACGTGTAGCACCAGATTAAAAAAAGTGTTGTCGTTTTGAGGCCGCCTGCAAGGGATCCGGGACTTCCTCCCACCAGCATGAGCAGTATGCTGACCAGCGTTGACTCCGCGCTAAACGATGACTGTGCGACTGTTTCAAAACCAGCAGTGCGCAGGGTGACCGACTGGAAGAACGCATTGCCGAGTGCCGGTGCGAATGCCATATTTTTAAAAGCAACGTTGTGGTCAAAGAAAAAGATGAGTGCGGTTCCTAAAATAATAAGGAGCGCTGTCATGAAGAGGACGATTTTTGTATGAAGCGCCAGTGGTCCGGATTTCTGGTGATGAAGCAGACGGTGCAGGTGCGATGTGCAGTCACTGACGACGGTAAAGCCGAGTCCGCCGGTGATGATGAGCGCGCTGATTGTAAGATAGATGCCCGGGTTCGCAGTGAAGCGCTGCAGACTGTCTGAGTACGGTGCGAATCCCGCATTGCAGAACGCCGAGATTGAAAGGAAGATGCCGTAGAAAATGTATCTGCTTTCTCCAGCCTGCTTAAGAAACAACGAGAGCACCAGTGCACCTGTTGTCTGAATGATGAATGTCACTGCAATGATGCGGAATACAATTTCACGCGGCTTTACGGTGATGTCAGAGGTGAAGTAGTCGCGTATGAGGCTCCTGTTTTCAAGCGAAATGTGCTTTGAAGGAAACGCGAGATACACCGTGAACAGGGTAACGAGTCCGAGTCCGCCCGCCTCGATGATGAGCAGAATCGTGATAAAACCTGTGTCCGTATACACGCTCATGTCAACCGTTGAAAGACCGGTAACACACATCGCGGACACCGTAGTAAAAAGCCCGTCCAGGTATGGAACTGCGTGACCTGATGCGTACAGAAACGGAAGCTGCATCACAATCGAACCGACAATCATAAGTACAAAAAAATATGCAAAGAGATGCGCTGTAGCGTTTTGAAGTCTATGGTGTGCAGGCTTTAAGACAAATGATGATAAAAAAAAACGTCGTTGCATGTATAACTATCCTTTACTCCTGCGCACCAAACACTAGAGCATCAATTAAAAACTATGTATACAGTATGTTTTTTTTCTACAAAAATCAACAAGATAGTTGATAAAGCACATTACTGTTTATCAACTTCTGCATACAGCATGGTGAGCCGCAAGTATTTTGAAAACGCGGATTTACGGCATGATTTGGTTAAGAGTAAAAGCTTCCGGCCGCCGCAAATGAAGGAGACTCCCCATGTAAGATTGAAAAGAGAGTGAAGACGGGATCATAGAAATAGAAAACAATACAGGAAATAATCCGGTCTTATTTAATAAGCGGCATTACGAACGCCGCCCAGATACGATCGGCACGGGCTATATGCGTCAGCACCCAGTTCGCAACAAAGCTGTAAAAGATAAGTGCATCGGCCTGGCTGCCCGAATCGAGCTTTTCAATCTGATAGTTCACTTCGTTCACGAACGAATCATGCGCAGTCTTGTGAACAGCCACCGACGGATAGCCGTATTTAGTCATGAATTTCTCTTCTTCACCGAAATGATAGACGGTATAGTCGGTAAGAGATTTCAAGACCTTTGACATCTTGTGCTTATATTCATCATCCGAACCGGATGCAGTATCATACAAATCGTTAGCCACCGCAAGCAACTTCTTATGCTGATTGTCAATTTCAGGAATTCCAAGAAGATATGTATCAGCCCATTCAATTTTATCCATACGGCAGTATGATACTCCCCTTTACGCCAAGCGTCAAGGCGGGTGAATCTTCTCGCATTTTACTGCCTCCTGTGTATATGTATTTTATCGAAAAAACAAATATGTTTCTTTTTACGGGGATTAGCTCATTTAATTATGTCCGTCAAAACTTTCCGACAAAATACCAAAAAGTTTGCGGGTATCTATTGGTTTTGATAAGAAATCATTCATCCCTGCAGAAATACACGAGTCCATGTCTTCGGTAAACGCATTCGCCGTCATCGCGATGATTGGAATTGACTTTGCGTCAGAACGCAACAGTGCCCGAATCTTTCTGGTAGCTTCAAGCCCATCCATGACGGGCATACGGACATCCATAAAGATAGCGTCATATTCATTCGGTGTACTCTTTAAGAATAATTCAAATCCATCCTTTCCGTTAAGCGCGTGATCGACAATAATACCCCTTTCTGAAAGTAAGGCCGACATAATCTCTGCGTTCAAATAATTGTCCTCGCACATCAATACATGTCTGCCATTAAAATCAAAGAGCATTTCCTGAGGTTGCTTTGAACTTTCCGTTTTTTTTGACTGCGCGACAGATAAAAATGGCAGGGTAACGGTAAACATTGAACCGGCACCTTTCTTGCTCTCAACAGATATCGCTCCGTTCATGAGCTCAACAATACGATGGACAATGGAAAGTCCAAGCCCCGTGCCCTGAACATTGCCAGCTTCTTTTGCATGCTCCTGTGAAAAAGGTTCCCAAACATGCGGTAAAAAACTTTCACTCATGCCTATCCCGTTGTCCTTCACGATAATCTGGCATAAAACAGAATCGTCAGTGAAGTCTTCTCTTGTTATTATGCACGAAACATGTCCGCCGTTTGGTGTATATTTTACAGCGTTTGAAAGGAGGTTTAGGATAATCTGCTGGCAGCGAAGTTTGTCTGCCTTGACAAGACCTATTCTGCCGCCTTCTGTTTTTGCGCATAGCGAAATTTTCTTTTCATCAGCAGCATACCGTATCGACTCAATAATTTCTGAAAAAAGTTTGTCAGCATCAAAAACTTCCAGACGAAGTTCAAACTTGGCACTCTCAATTTTTGAAAGGTCAAGAACATCATTTACCAAAGCAAGCATCAATCTGCCGGAAACATTGACATTTTCCAGATAATGGCGGAGCTTCACCGGATCTGTCGTTTTCAAACACAATTCGGTGAAGCCGATAATGCCGTTGAGCGGAGTGCGCATGTCATGACTCATATTTGACAAAAAACTCGACTTTGACTCATTTGCCTTTGCTGCGTATAACATTGCTTTGTTCAATTCTTCTATTTTACGCTGTTCCTCAAGATATTGTTCCGTTTTGTCGCTTAAGTATGCAAAAACAAGATGCCGCTCGGAATCAATATAGTTGAATTGCAGGCATTTTCGATTGATCAGCTTTTCCTTGTTTTTTATAGAGAACATATGCGTATATACTTTGTTCTTCAGCAGCTGTTGTTCAATTGTTTTGGGAGAGATGGATTCGATTGCAGTCTTTTGTTCTTCCGGCACTACATTTTGAACAACAAGCGTGTTAATATGACCTTCATAATCAGGCACATCATACGAATAAGAAAGAATCCCGTCCGGCTGAAGGAATTTGTAAAAGGTAGCATTTCTGCTGGCGAGATCTATTAATCCGATCAATTCATATCCCTGCGCTTCAAAATTTTCCGCTGCTTGTTGCCGTAGAATTTTTTCAGTCATATCATATCCATACATGAAACACTCAACATCGCCTGAGCTGCTGTTTTTGAACAAGCGAAAATCCATGTTTGTCCATACGAATGTTTTTTCATTTGAAACCCGGCGGTATAGGAAAGAAAATACTGTTTCACCGGCGTTGAATTTTAAAATAAGGTTTTTCCGTGTAAAATTTTTTTTGTACTTGATACAGTCGCTGTAATAAAAGATTTTTGCCTCAATTAAGTGAAACACCTGCTCGTATGACATACCTTCAGTTACAGGGACAGTTTCAGAACTTAATTGATGAAAATCGACAACTGTATTAGCCGAAAGATTATAGTGTCCGACTGCCAGCAAACCAATTTGTGGGTTTTCATGCATATACAACAGTTCTTTTTCGTACTGTTTGATGAGATTGCAGTTTTTGGTGGTATTCTGTAAAAATCCGAATGCCCTCACTGGTACTCCATCCGTACGGCGAACACCTGTGCATGAAATTATAAAGCAATGAGGATCTTGATGCGTCTCGCTTATAAGTTTGATTTCACAAGCTGCCTTTGTCTTTCCCGCAATTACGGAGTCGAACATACGCGCGAACGATTGCTGACTTTTTTCCGTACTATGACGGTGCACGTAACTGCGAATATGGGTAATAGTCTTTGGGGAGCGTCCGTTTTCAATACGAACCGTGTCCAATGTAAAATCATATTCCCAGACGAACATTTGTGAGCCTTTTAAGGAAGCTTTATACAACTGAAGTTGATTCCGGTCTGTTCCGCTGTCGTCTGACCTGTCAATTTTTGTGAATTTGCAGCAACAACTCTTTCTGTCGTTTTGAAAAGTTACCTGCCGCATACTGAACTGTACAGACAAATAAGTCTTGTCCTTAATCGAATACAAACGGCAAGAGCCGTTTGTACAGTCAGCATTCTTAATGCAGGATTCTACCAGCGAAACGAAATTCAGTCTCTCTTCAGGATGAATTCTATCTGCAAACACAGCCAGCGGTTTTTTGACAAATATCCTTTGTGTTGTGCCTATCATTTTATTAACGGTTTTTCCTGTAAATGTACAAATAATTTCTGACTTTATTTGCTCAAAAACGCAGACTGACGGGAGTAATTTTTCAAAAACTGGTTTAACTGATGCAGGAATTTCGTTGTTGTCTGTTTCTGGATTTTTATTGCCGTTGGGCAGAAACAGCATATTGTAAATCACGGTAATGTCGAGTGCAGAATTGCGTGCACTCGACAAGATTGTCTCAGTAACATATATCGAAGCAACTTTTGGATTTGTAAAAAAGTTCCATAATGCACTTTCTGAACATTTGGCATTTAAAAATAATTCAATACAGTCATACAATTTTTTTTTCTGATTGGTAAAGGTTTCTCTGTAGCTTATCTTGTTAAAATCAAAACAAGCTTCTGCAATTATCGGTAGATATGAATTTTGGAATTTTTTTACCTTGTTGTAAATTCGGACAAATATGTTGTAGGGCGAATCTTGACTTCGTATAATATCGTTCAGTTCATTGACAAGAGTTCCCGTGTCACAAACAAACACGGTAAGAAACAACTCATCGTTATCCGGAAAGCACCGATGGAAAGCACTGTAGGAAAGCCCGCATGCTTGCCAAATTTTAGATGACTGCGGTTTGACTAAATCAGAGCCGGCCAACTGCTTCCGTGCCTCTGCAATAAGCAGAGATCTCAAATAGTCCACATTGTTACTCATCAGTTTCTCCCTGATTGTACTGATTCTAAATCAGAACAATGCAAAAGTAAAGAAAGACCGGATGAAAAAGCCTGATGATTATATATGCATCTACTTGGTATCAGGAAATGAATGCAGCACACAAAGAAAATCGTTGAATGAACACAAGAAAAAAGAAACGCATTCCGGATCAAACTGTTTACCGCTTTGGCGGACGATTTCTTCCTTTGCTTCTTCAGGAGTCCAAGGGTCTTTATAACTTCTCTTGCTCACCAGTGCGTCAAAAACATCACACAGGGAAACAATCCTGCTTTCAAGCGCTATGTTGTCTTTACGAATTCCCTTAGGATAGCCGTCTCCATCCCAGCGTTCATGGTGTTGTAAAGCAATGACATACGCGTATTTCATTATTTCACCGGAAGTGTTTCTCAATAATTCGGCGCCATATTCGGCATGCTGTTTCATTATTTCCTTTTCGGAATGTGACAGCTTGCCTTTTTTCTCCAGTATTTCATTCGGTATGAGTATTTTTCCCACATCATGCATCATTGAGGCAATACGTATTTCGTCATTTTTCTCTGGGCTATAGCCGAAATCAGATGCCAATATTCTGACATACTCAGAGACTCTTTTAACGTGGTTTCCGCTTTCACCGGACTTCGATTCGAGAATTCCCGCAAAGGAGACTATCACGTTTTCCTGGATGGACAGCATTCTTTTTGCGCTTTTCTTTTCTTTTTTTGCATCGATTGCAATTCTTACCGCTTGTTCCATGTTTATAAGGATAATTTTCGAGGACAACATGAATATTAAATAGTTAAGTATATTTGCAATAACAATCCACATCCTGAAAACAGAGATGTCCTCGCCGTTGATCGATTTCTGGCTCGACAGGCTCATTCCAGACGATCCAAGTGCAGCGGTAAAAATCAGTATGCCGATAAAAAAAGAAACTTATAATCTAAGTCTATGTTTTTTTGAATCATGAACACAACATCGTTCTTAAGTATAAGAAACAGAACGCTATATAATACCGAGTAAAAAATAAGATACAGAAAACTTTCCTTACCCAGATTGTAGCTTGTCAATTCGATTATCATGAAAGAAAGAAATAAAAAGCAGCAGAACCGTTTTTTTTCATGTATAATTTTACTGTATAGGTACATGTATGGAAACAACAAACCATAAATTAAAAGAAATAAAAGCACGACGTTGAGAAACTTCCGGTTGAGGAACAGTCTCTTGTTTGCAATGAATGATATGAAAAAAACACCGGCTGTGTACAGCAGACGGGTTACCATAATATATGAGAACGGCGAGATAAGTATACATGCTGCCAAGCAAAGCGCCGTTTGATTTTTTGGTTTTCCTCTAAAAAAGAAAAACCAGTTCATATACAGAAAGAAAAATACGGTCATCGATTTAATTAAGTTGTTCAAGATTCTTCCTCCTTTGAATAGTTTCGTAATATGCTTGCTGCTATTTTTTCTAGCGGTGTAACTTCACATGCACCTCCCAGTGCGATTGCTTCTTTTGGCATTCCGAACACAATACACGATTCTTCATCCTGGGCTATCGTATATCCTCCGGCGTCCCGTATCTCTTTCATTCCCATTGCACCGTCTTTTCCCATTCCGGTGAGCAGAGCTGCAATGCAATTCCGTCCGACCGCCTCTGCTGCAGATTTAAACAGGACGTCAACGGATGGACGCTGGCCAAATACTTTCGGGCCGTTCTTAATGCGTATCATTCTTTTTGCGCCGGAAGAAGCAACAATCATATGATAGCCGCCGGGCGCAATATAAATGGTTCCCGGCATTACTGTTTCCCCGTCTTCCGCTTCTTTTACATGGAGTTCGCATAATCCATCAAGACGCTGTGCAAATGATGCGGTAAAATGCTCAGGCATATGAATCACGGCAAGCACCGGCGGAAAACCTGCGGTAAAGTGGGAAAACAGCTCCTCCATGGCAATTGTTCCGCCTGTCGAGGCGCCGATAACTGCCAGTTTGTCTGTTGTGCAAATTCTGGAAAGAGTGTTGCCGTTTGATGAGAAGGGGCGGGGGAATTTGTGCAGTTTCTGCGAAGCACCGAGCAGTTTTGAAACGGGAGTTACCGCAGCTTCCCTGATTTTGACGCATAGTTCGTCAACAACAGCTTCCACGGAAAGGGATCCGCCCGGCTTGTGGATAACATCGACAGCTCCAAGTTCAAGCGCTTCGACTGCCGCACGGTTGCTTGCCGCGGCAATTGAACTAACGATTATGACAGGCATCGGTTTGTATTTCATGAGATATTTGAGAAAAGTAAGCCCGTCCATACGCGGCATTTCAATGTCGAGGGTCATAACATCATAATCGTTGGTCTCAAGTTTGCTTCTCGCAACGAAAGGATCGCCGGCAGTTCCGGTTACTTCAATATCGTAACTTTCTGACAGCCTGTGCGACAAAATGTCACGGACGATAGCAGAGTCATCAACGACAAGTACCCTTATCTTTTTCATACATTCTCCTGTTTGTTTTTAAATCTTGCAATATACAGAATTTCCTATTTTTTTTAAATTCTGAGGCTGGGTAAAAAGAACCTCTGCGTGCCCTATGAAAAGCAGGCCTCCTTTTCTAAGATTGTCAACAATCGTCCGCAGCGCTACGGCACGGGATTCATCGTTGAAATAAATAAAAACGTTCCGGCAGAACACGGCATCAAATTGCCGCGGAAAACTGATTTGTTCCATAAGGTTGAGTTTCTTTATCGATATGTATTTACGCAGATTCTTATCAATCTGCCAGAACGAATCATCCTTCCTTTCAAAATATTTCCTTACAAAGGGAGCGGGTGTCTGCAAAAGCTTGTTCTGGTGATACACGCCTTCGTTAAAACTAAAAAGGACGTCACGGTTTATATCAGACGCGACTACATGAAAGTCGCTTATTCCCGAATTGAGCAGAGACATTACTATTGAATAAGGTTCTTCTCCCGTGGAACAAGCCGCGCTCCAGATATAAATCGGATCGGAATGGTGACTCTTCTGTATGTCAGCTATGAGATCGTCAAAATGCTCTTTTTCGCGGAAAAAAAAGGTGTGGCAGGTTGTTATACAATCGGTAAGCTCAAGAAGGCACTGATTGTCTCCTGCTAAAAGCTGTTCGCATAATTCATCAATGTTCGAACAAAAACCACGGTGAATCATGTTTTCCAGCTTGTACTGAAGACGCTCGTATTTATCTGTGCCAATATATATACCCAGTTTCTGGTATACGACTGAAGTGATTAACTCAAACTGTTGCTCTGTAATTGACAACATTACTCAAACCTCCTCACCAAGTGAAACAGAACCGATGAAAACGGAACTGTTTCACTTGTACCCACGATCACACAGGCTTTAAGTCTTCATCATCCTCGAAAGAGATGGCATGCTTTGCCGACTGCGGAATAGCCTCTTTTTTTTCAGCGTCTTTCTGATTACTATGTGTCTTCTGATCACTTGAATTTGTTTTTGCAATGCTTTCCTTCAGCAACTTATTCTGTGCCGCTGCAGATGGTTTTGTGATCGCAGCAGAACGGTGTGCCGCCATGCTCTGTGCAGCGTCTGTGGATGCAGAAACATACGGCTTATGCTCGGCACCGGCATGAGCTGCTTTTTCACTTGCAGAAAA
>LAHS01004018.1_pt1 | contig 10951 bp, 8 predicted proteins | sample 329651 | NCBI WGS metagenome assembly LAHS01 (sample SAMN03275699, study PRJNA271635) | activated sludge metagenome | isolation source: sample C-1 Sludge from hydrolytic chamber (first chamber) of Anaerobic... | reverse complement strand
CTTTTATAACCTATTTTGTTCTCAATATTACCTTTTTCATGACCTTCACCGGGATTCATGAATACAGCATGGAAACGGTAGTGTTCATTGAAGCGGTTAAAACGTTCTGTTGTTTCCCTTCCCCCTCCTCGGATTATCTTTGTAACAATTGTCTTAGTATTATCAAACCAGGCCTCGTTGGGAACTGCTTTTATGTGTCTGAATATTGCATTCAATCCTTCCAACAAGCATTCCATATTTTCTCCATAAAACAGTTGTATGTAACCTTTGTTGCTGTACGGAAATGATACCCCTAAATATTTCCCCGATATATACAAACCATTTTCATAAAAATCTGCTGCTCCAAAATCAACTTGTACTTCCCCTGGTTTGTGTTCCAATGGAAGAAAGCCATCTTTTGACCCGCTGAATATTTCTTCATGTTTTACTGCATAATACTTTGCCACTGTCCTATACGAACAATTAAATCCACTGATTTCCTTCTTTAGCCTGTTAAATACTCTTTTGGCTGTATGTCGCTGTTTACGTGGTGCCTGCTTGTCCTCTTTCAGCCACATATCTATCGTGTCCTTGTAAGGTTCTAACTTAGGGCACAAGCGTTGTTCTGATGCTGCTTTAGGCGGTGGCTCGTTAAAGTCTTCTTGGTCTACAAATTTTTGTACGGTTCTCCTATCAATTTGCATTGTTTTTGCTATTTCTGCAATTTTTTCTCCTTTCGCATAGTATCGAAATCTGATATCATGTATCTTGTCCATTGTAAGCATTCTCCTTTCCTCCTTGTTTTGCTCAATACAAGGATATGATTTTTGGTTTATGCCTGCAATGGATTCTTTGTAATATTTATAGATTTTCTACTTGCAACTTTGTACATTTTGTACTTGCAATTTTGTACATTTTACACTTGCAACTTTGTACATTTTTATCTTACAATAAACAGGTACTATTACTTCATCTTTTTAATACTTCACACACTTGAAGCGATATATGTAATCCGGATGTTCCATTTTGACAAGACACTGCACCTTTTACATTTTAACATATTGTGCTATCTTTTTTCAAATTCATTGACATATGGTCCACCAGTTGATACTCATTCTATATCAACAGCTTAAGTTACATATTTTAATTCATTTCCCTTTAAATTAGGAACAGAAAAAGGAATAAATTTTCTATCCATAGTCCCTACTATATATTATAAACATCTGTTTTATATTTATCTAAATTATTTCTAAAAAACTCAATAGTTTCAGCTATACCCTGTTCAATAGTATATTGTGGTTTCCAGTCAGTTAATCTCTTTATCTTTTCATTAGATCCAAGTAACCTATTCACTTCACTTTTCTCAGGTCTCAGTCTCTGTTCATCACATAAAATATTTGCATCAGGATTAATTTGTTTTATTAATTCTTCTGCAAGCTGTCCAATTGATATTTCATTTTGTGTCGCTATATTTATCTCTTCACCAATTGTCTTATCCGATTTAGCTATTTCAATAAAACCATTAACAGTATCCTTTACATAGTTAAAATCTCTTGTTGGAGTTAATGAACCTAATTGTATCTCTTTTCTTCCGGATAATAACTGTGTAATTATTGTAGGTATTACAGCTCTAGCTGATTGTCTTGGTCCATATGTATTAAACGGTCTAACAATAGTAATAGGCATATTAAAACTTCTATAGAATGATTCCGCCAATCTATCCGCACCAATCTTTGTTGCCGAATAAGGTGATTGTCCTTGAAATGGATGTTTTTCATCTATGGGTACATATTGGGCAGTACCATAAACCTCTGATGTTGAAGTAACAAGTATCCTGCTTGTCTCTGAATCTTTTGCAGCTTGCAATACATTTAAAGTACCTTTAATGTTTGTGTCTACATAAGAATCCGGTGAATGATAGCTGAATGGTATTGCGATTAACGCAGCCAAGTGAAACACCTCATTTGTGCCTTTCATAGCTTCTCTTACACCATTAGGATCCCTTATATCTCCAGAAAAAATTTCTATTTCATTTAATATATATTTTGGGAAAGTGTCTATCCAACCCCATGTATTAAATGAATTATAGTATATAAAAGCTTTTACCTTATGTCCTTTTTCTACTAACTTCTCTGCTAAATGGCTACCTATAAAGCCATCTGCACCTGTAACTAATACATTCATAAAAGTCAACCTCTCATAGAATTTTCTTGCAACTTATGTTATACTTAAATAATTCTCACTTTTAGGAGGAAAATCATTTGTGTCCAAGCGAGGTAATCTCATACTATCATCCGAATCAATATTAGCTATTCTTACTTCTGTTGTAAATCCAGCCTTACATCCAATGGTTTTCGCATAAGATAAAACCTTATCATTATACGAGCCGTAAGGATAGCATAATATCCAATTATTTATGTCAATAATATCATCAAAAACATCAATTGCTTTCGATATGTCATTCCTCATTTCTCCTTCTGAAAGTCTCCCAAGCCAGTAATGATCATATCCGTGAATCCCAAATGTCATACCACAATTTTTCATTAATTTTATTTGTTTATGGTTCATATATAGTTCCTTACAAAAAGCTTTCTCCGTCAAAGATATGTATTCTTTAAATAATTCATCAACAATTATTTTTCTAAGTTTTTCATCTAGTTCAACCTGCAATAGTCTTTTAATGAAAATAGTTTTCTCATCGTCAAATCTACTTGGTATAGCTAATTTATTGTATAAGTCATCATTTGATGGTATAATAAATTCTTTGCCTCTATAATAATTTAGATTGGAAAATATTGATTCAATAAGTTGATTTGTTTCTGAACAAGCTAATATAAAATGTAATTTATTTACATCAAGCAATTTATGCTCAGCTATAATTTTACCTGGTATTGAAAAAAATCCTTGTACATTATTTTGCATTAGTACTGGAAACACATTTGTATAATGATCAATATAGCCATCATCAAAGGTTAATAATAAACTATTTTCCGGCAATCTATAGTTGTTATTAATTGCACTGACTAAATCTTCACTATTAATAAAATTGTAATTATTTTTTAAAAACTTTATTTGTTCATTAAATTCCGAAATATCCAACCCTTTTATTTTAGGATATCTGCTATTTTTTAAATCTCTAACATAATGATACATTATAATTATAACACTTTTATTATCCATATTAATTCCTTTAATTCTGCTTAATATTATCATCCACAACTGGCCATAAAACTGGTCTGTCTTGATCATTGTCAGACTTAACAAAATATGTATCTACTGCGGGTATCGAAATTATATGACCTTCTATATCTCTTACCTTCCAATAACAATTTATAACTGTTGGCTTATACTTTAACGGCTGAAACATTCCTGCCAAGCTACATATATCAGGCTGATAGTTTTCATCTTGATATTTAAACCCTACTTTATACAATAATTTTTCTAATCTGTTTGTTGAACATTGAAAATCAGCAGCACAACAACCATTATCTTTCGCCCACTTTAATGCGCAACAAATTACTTCATACATATCGTTTAAATTTTCGCCATTCCATACATTAAAATCATAAGGAACTATTTCAATTATTCTAAATACTATTAATTCGTTAAAATTCCTTCTATCTTCATCACATACGCTCTCAACACGTGCTACAACTATACCCTTTCCTTTTGGCTCTCCAAAAAAAATATACTTATATCCTGGACTGTTCATATATCTCCATCTCCAGAACTCTCCATTCCTGTATAAGCTAAATAAGTTTGTATTTTCATTGCTTTTATCCCATAATTGACGTAATTCTATTAAATTCGGAACAATTGGTTCTGTTTTTTCATCCAATGGAATCTCATTTATCCAATTATTTATTGTGAGTTTATCTATATCCTTGCTAAGTAATTTCCTGTATCCACACTCTTCTAAAGGTATAACATATCTATTCAAAGCCTTTAATGATGTGTAATCATTTTTAGTATATATAGGAACAGACGTATTCAAATTAGATCCCAATGCCACAGTGACAGAGCAACATTCTTCCACTTCACACAGCAATTTATATCCAAGCCCCATACCCCTATACTTTTCAGTTACTAACCACATAGCAAAAGATGCACCTGTTTGTGTTTTCCGTTCTCCATTACTCGTGTTTATTTGATAAATTCCGGGTATTACTCCCCTAAAGCCTTCTAACTTCCCATCAATAAACAACAACTTATAAGCAGAATAATCAGAAAACTCCCCAAACCCCTTATGCTGCCAAAAAAATAATTTTGGATCTGTTATAGGATGATTTTTTTTCCACTCGTTATCAATTAAATTTCTTAATTCTTCCCAATAATCTTCTTTAAAATTTTTTACTTCAACTTTCATAGATGACCTCTTCAATAATATTATTTATCAGCTATTAAAACAATTGTACTAATAGCAAATGTACATACATATTTAATAAATTAAATCTGAAAATTTCAGATGCTTCTTATAAGTCATAATATAATCTAATTCTTTCAATTTATTATAATAAATCGGGTCAATCAAATCATCAATAACCACATTTTTATTTTGTAAGTTTGCTTGAAATAATACGGTTGAGTATAAGGAAACAACATAGTCTGCATTTAAAATAGATTCATCAATACCTACTTTTTCTGCATCTTCAATTATAAATTCATTAAAAATTAGATTTACTAGTTCTTTATCACAGTAACGCGGATGGGGTCTAACTGCTATCGTAATATCCGAATTAATTTTCCTTAGGTTTTCTCTGATTGAAATCAAAACATCCTTTGTATCATTCTGCAAATAATATGTTAAAGTATTTAGATTTAATCTTTTATCATAATCCAAATTAGCATATGTCGAAGAAAGAAATTTTTTAGGCACCTCTATAACAAATTGGCTAGGCTCAGCTTTTAAATTTATAAAAAGATTCTTATAATGCTCGTCCCACACATAACATTTGTTAAACTTAAAAAAGCTATTTCTTTTACGAAAAAATTTATCACCATGCATTATGTTTATATGATTTATATTATTTTCATCACAATATTTTGTAAGAATAGACGAGGTAAAAGAATATTCTGAAGTTACAATGAAAGTACTTGGATTATATCTTATAATATTTCCTCTGTATATAGCAATCTTAAAAACAACTTTCATATTATAATAAAACGAAAATATGTGTCTTTTTATTATTTCATTTAAAATAAATTTAATATCCTTATAATTCAAAGCAAAACAGTCCTTTGATTCAGATATATAATAATTTTCTTTTAATGATTCAGGAATTATTGAAGTATCCTTTCCTCCCCAAAATACAGCTATATTATAATTGTTATTCTCATATTCAGCATTTTTTAAGTATCTGAAAATAACACATAGAATAATAAAAGGGACCATAAAAACAAAGCTAACTGCATTATAAAATATCTTTTTTAATAAATGGTATTCATCTATTTGGCATTTATATTGGGAGTATGAACGCTCATCTTCTGTCATATTTTCTTTATACAGATTATTAATAAATCTTTCTTGTTCCTCTCTATTAATTTTAGTTAGAAAATCATATTTATTTTTATTTAATCTCTTATTGATTTTAAAAATAAATTCATACATTATCTACCTCTCCACTAAGCTATGTTTTCAACCTAATAGTTTAAATCTAATATAATTGAACTAATGATTATATTTTGTGTTTTGAATATATAGAGCTATTTTAAATTATTTTTCTCATTCTTAATCATATCTGTTTTTCCCGCTCTGCTAATTCCCACTGCAATAATTAGCCACTGCATTATTCCTATTGATATTTTATTCGAGTAAAAAGTCAATTCAAATATATTTTGAACTAATATTCCAACAAAAAATGAAGCCGATAGACGTGTTATCTTATTATTTTTTGTATGCCAAAACATATCCCAAATTGAATAAAACAGTAAACACCATAATATCATACCTAACCAACCAACTTGTAATAGTACCTGCATATAAAAACTATGGGTTGACTTACTAAAATTAGCAGAAATATTTTCTGCAGACATACCTGAGCCATATCCCCAAAATGGTCTTTTATTTATATATTCAAACAATTCTTTCCAGATAGTATTTCTACCTGAATTGAAATTTTTATTAAAATATTCTCTTGAAAACTCATTTAATGAAACAAAAACTTTTATATCATCAGAATAAGTATATAAATAAATAAATACAAAGATCATTATTAGAAATAAAACAATAAATAACCTATAAATGAATTTATATTTTGTAACAATACTCCAGCAAAAATAAACTGTTATTGAAACCATTATTACTAACATAGAAGTACGTGCTCTATTAATAATAATAAATATAAAAAATAAAATTGCAATAACTAAATTTTTTAATTTTTTCGTTTTTATATATATCAGTAGGCAAAAATATATACATATTATAAAAGATAAACTAGCTGTATTAACACCTACACTTTCAGTATTACCGTACTTCAATATCTCAACCCCAAAAATCAACAAATATAAGTATAATCCAATTTTTAAAACTTTAATATAATTATATCTTTCAAAATTAAAGCTTGATAGCACAATACAAAAAATAAATAATAGACTAATCTTTATAGATGTAATTATTGATTCAAGTGTAATATAATTTGATATTCCTGCTACATAAATTAATAATATAAAACACATAAATAAGTATACATAAGTATTATAGCCACCAATTTTGATTTTATTAAATGAAGTTATAAATAACATGAACGAGATACCCATTATCAATAATATACTAAACGCACCTATAATTTTATATTCTTCTTTTGGTGAATTGTTAAAATTTGTCATAAATATTAAAAAAATTATTAATCTAAGAAATATGTCTCGCTTAGTTTTATACATAGTAACCTTTTTTAGAAATAAGTACTAATACGCTCTTACGTATCATAAACTAATATCCTACTCCTTATTTATTTTACTTTGATTGTTTTATTGAAAATCCATTTGATATTGTAAGGACTAACAGCTGACAACTTGTTCAATTAAGTTATATTTATACTACTACATATTTTGTTACAATCCAAACTTTTCATATTCTTTTTTTTCTATAATATCCACCACCGATTTTCTTTTTGCTATTAAATATGCATAGTTATTTTTATAATCATTATTTTTAATTATCAACCTTAACACATCCTTATCAATAATACTATTAAACCACTTCGTGTTACTATTTAAAATATTTTCTATTAGTTTTTTTAAAGATGATTTATTTTTATATCCTTTAATTACACCAGTTCCAGATCCTCTAAGTAAAAAACCTGCCATTACCACAATCTTATTTATTTTTTTAATCATTTTATTAGATAATTCCCGTGTCATATCAACATGGTATGATTGCATCTTTATATTTGCAACTTCTGGGATTTTCCGTAAAACAACTTCTTTCAACAACTTTCTATCTTCTAGTAGATATAGATCCCAAGTTAAGCTTTCTTGAAATAAAAACGGAATATAAATAGAAAATGATCTTTTTGTACCGCGAATACTTTCAAATGAACCAAGACGATTCCTATATCCTAAATAATTATTGAAATAGTCCTCGTAAATATCTACATTAGTATAGCCTAAATCTTTTCTTACTTCTATAAATTCCATCCATTTTTCTCTAATAGTGCTCAAAACTTGTCTTGGTATCATTTCATCTGAATTTTTCTCTATTTTAATTTTAATATTAAATAAATAGTCCATTGCACGTGAAAATCTATCTAAAAAAATAGGTTTATCTTTAATATTACTAGAATGATTTTTGATTGCATTAAATAAATCCTCATTGCTCATACTGTTTATACTCGCAGGTAATTCAGACCCCATTATAAGTCCGCTTCCTCCAGTTAGTAAGATATCAAATTCAGGTAACCCAGTAAGTACCAACTTACCAATAGCAGACGGACCTAATGGATATATCTTAATGTCATTTTCATATTGGGTTTTGATTGAGTCTTGTGTTGTCGAAATTTCATATAGCTTAATATTATAGTATTTTGCAAGTTTACGGGCACTTTGATAATCTCTAGAGACTAATGGCGTTTTCGGATTTTTTTCTGCAATTATAAATGACTTCAATTTCATATTGTTTTTCAATGCATAATAAGGTATAATTCTTGAATCTAAGCCTCCGCTTAACCCTACTGCATATTGTATATCACCGCATTTTTCCTTAATAAGTTTCATTGATTGATCAAGGATTTTATCAACTCTATCAACAGCTTTATCTAATGTAACATCATTATCTACCTTATATTTAAAACACCAATATTTAGAACATCTTATTAGTTTAGATTCACTTGACCATTCACCTTTTGATGCGGGCTTTAGCCATTTAAGTTCTTTTATTATAGTTGAATTTATTAAGGGATATGGGTAAATTAAAGACTCCCATAACGCCTGTTCGTCAATGTCTTCTCTCTCAGGTTCAAGAATATTTATTGCTTCCCAAAAACTATTTGTAATTAAAAAGATATTCTTCGAGGAATAGTAATATAGATTTTCAATTCCTGTCTTTGATGACGCAAAAAAAACTTTATTTTGAGTTAAATCAACTTTAACTAAACTAAATTCTCCAAGTATATTATTAAAGGGGTCATCATCTTCTTCCCATGCCTTTTTATTCAAGTCACTTAAACTGCAATTAAACACATCGCCAATAGCGAATAATAAACTATGCGAACTTATTTCCCAAAAAAGTGGTGATGGAGTATCCTGGCTAACTACTTTATAGTAAAAATCATTAACTTGTTTATAGCCCTTCTTACCTTCTATATCTTTTCCAGCCACTATACAAAACCCCATGTTTACCCTCCAAAATATATTTAATAAGCATATCTTTACAAAACCGCCAACACTAATTAATTATGTATTATTTTATACAAATAGATATCACATTTACTATTTGCTTACATTGCCCATCACTCAAATATGGATGCATAGGAAGTGATAACACAGTTTCACACAGTTTATTAGTTATATTAAAATAGCTATCATCATAATCTAATTTACTAAATGCTACTTGCTTATGCATAGGTTTTGCATAATATACAATACTCGGGATTCTCTCCGCCTTTAGTCTTTCTTGCAAGATATTTCTTTCTTCTCTACTCCTAAGTTTGATCGTATATTGGGCAAAGCTTGAAATATATCCTTCTGGAATTATCGGTGTTTCAACTATACCATTAAATTTTTCATTGTAAAATCTATATACTTTATTTACAGCATCAAGTTCATGATCAACAAAAGCAGCAAGCTTTACATTAAGTACTGCAGCTTGAATTGAATCGAGTCGAGAATTAACACCAATTCTTACATTATCATATTTATTTTCACCCTTACCATGAACCTTTAATGAGTTAAGAAGTTTTGCTAAATCATCATCATTAGTAAATATTGCACCGCCATCACCATAGCATCCTAATGGTTTCGCAGGGAAGAATGATGTTGTAGCAGCATTGCCAAAACTACATGCTTTCTTGCCATTAATACTTCCACCAAACCCTTGAGCTGCATCTTCAAGAATCTTTAGATTGTATTTCTTTCCAATCCTTTCAATCTCTATATGATTAGCAGGTAATCCAAATAGATCCACTGGAATAATAACCTTGGGAATCAATTTACCTTCGTCTATTACCCTTTTAATACTATTCTCAAGTTTAGTAGTATCTATATTAAATGTATCCCGATCTACATCAACAAAAATTGGTGTGGCACCTCTAAATGACACAACTTCACCTGTAGAAAAGAATGTAAAATCTGGAACAAAAATTGCATCTCCTTCTTTTATATCCCATGCCATCATCACTAACGTCATTGCTTCTGTTCCATTGGCACAGGTAATGCAATGTTTAACACCAACATATTCTGCAAGTCTCTTTTCTAATAAATCCACTTCTCTTCCACCAATAAAGTTTGCGTTATTTAGCACTTCTTGGATAGCAAAATCTATTTCTTTCTTATATTTATTATACTGAGCTTTTAAGTCTCTAAATTCCAAATCGATCACTCTCCACCAATTATCTCTCTTTCAATTCTCCATTTTTTGATATATACTCTCTTCCACATTCACTGCATTTGAATTTCTCTTTTAGTGGTACTCCACATTCACATACCCATCCAATTTGTTTAGCAGGAACTCCTGCCATCAATGCATATGCTGGTACATTTTTAGTTACTACTGCACCAGAAGCGATCATAGCCCATTCGCCAATCGTGTTACCACATACGATAGTAGCATTTGCTCCAATAGAAGCTCCATACTTAACTAATGTCCTTTTATACCCCGCTGTTCCCTTGGGATATTTGCTTCTTGGTGTCAAATCATTAGTAAAAACCATCGAAGGACCACAAAATACATAATCTTCAAGTTCAACACCTTCATAGACGGATACATTGTTTTGTATCTTAACACCGTTACCAATCCTTACACTATTTGACACATTAACATTCTGTCCTAAAGAACATTTCTCTCCAATATGAACACCCTCATGAACATGGCAGAAGTGCCATATTTTTGTACCTTCACCTATTATTACATTTTCATCTATATAACTGCTTTCATGTACAAAGTAGCTCATCTGTCGAACCTTCCTTTAAAATCTAATGTACTACATTTGTCAATCGGAAGTTTTACACTCTTACCTTCAGATGCTGATTTATAAATTGCAAGAACAAGTTCAAGTGCATTTCTTCCATCAACTGCCGTTACATATGGTTGTCTATTATTATTAATTGCATCAATCACATCTGCATAAAGTGGATTATGCCCGAATCCATATACATTAGGTGGATTCTCGTGATATTTTTCTTTAACTTCTTCCACTTGTTTTTTCACTTTTGCAGCGTCTTCTTTAAGTGGTTGTTCTTTAGCTGCTGCTTTATCAGTAGCGACTTTCGCTTCTTCAGTACCTTCCGCAACTTCAGCTTTTGCATCTTCTGTTGCTTG
>LAHS01017607.1_pt1 | contig 10954 bp, 7 predicted proteins | sample 329651 | NCBI WGS metagenome assembly LAHS01 (sample SAMN03275699, study PRJNA271635) | activated sludge metagenome | isolation source: sample C-1 Sludge from hydrolytic chamber (first chamber) of Anaerobic... | reverse complement strand
GGCTGGGAGTGGGCGAGGCTAGGTGCCATATGTGTTCTTGCCCGTGGCAACGGGATTAAGCGCTGCGAGACCACAAAAGACGGGCTGCCATGCATACGCTATGGCGAGCTATATACAACATATAGTGTTACAATCGAGAAAGTTGTATCGCATACATCCGAAGCTGTCTACAACGCATCTCACAAACTAGAGCCAAATAGCGTTCTGATGACGTTGACGGGCGAAAACGATATCGACATTGGGAAAGCAGCAGCAAACAGGACTACGGAAGCACTTGCCTATGGAGGTGACCTTCTCGGTCTTGGAAGTGACGCGATGTACGGATCCTTCTTGGCCATGGTCATCAATGGCCCCTACATTCAAAAGCAAAGGACCACAAAAGCAACTGGCAAGATCATTGTTCATCTTTCTGTAGATAAGGTAAGCGATTTTCTGGTTGCCGTTCCTCCCCTCGCAGAGCAGTGGCGCATCGTCGCCAAGGTCGACGAGCTCATGCCCCTCGTCGGGGAGTACGGGCGGCTCGAGGAAGAGCGCGAGAGGCTCGACTCCGAGCTGCCGGGACGTCTGCGCAAGTCCGTCCTCCAGCTCGCCGTCGAGGGCAGGCTCGTGCCCCAGGACGCGACCGAGGAACCCGCGGGCGAGCTCATGGCCCGCATCCGCGACGAGCGCAGGAGGCTCGTGGCCGCCGGCAGGGCGAAGGCCCCCAAGGGCGGGGAGTCCGTCATCTGCCGCGGCGAGGACGGCTCGTGGTACGAGCGTCGCGGCAAGGGGGAGCCCAGGTGCATCGATAAGGAGGTACCGTTCGACATCCCGGAGGGCTGGGAGTGGGCGAGGCTATCCACGTTAGCCTCATTCGCTGGTGGCAAAACCCCGTCGACTAGCGACAAGTCGAATTACGAAGATAACGGTATCCTCTGGGTGACATCGAAAGATATGAAGAAAGACTTCATTGATAGCACTCTTATTACCCTGTCCGAGAAGGGTGCCGCCAGTCTGACGTTATATGAGCCGGGGACGATATTGATGGTGACAAGGAGCGGCATCCTTCGGCGGCTGTTACCAGTAGCGATGCTCACAAAGCCGGCGACTGTCAACCAAGATCAGAAGGCAATCTGCCCGTTCGACTTCAGTGTGAGTTTGTGGTTGCTGGCATATCTCAAGGCGAGTGACAACAGAATCAGAAGGGACTATAGCAAGGCTGGTACTACGGTTGAGAGCGTCGTGTTCGAAGAGGTCAAGAATATGCTTGTTCCCCTTCCTCCGCTTGCAGAGCAGCGGCGCATCGTCGCCAAGGTCGACGAGCTCATGCCTCTCGTCGAAGACGAAACGGGACAAGAGGCAAAGAATGGGGGAAAGACGGACGAATGAAGGCGTTCATCAGCTACTCGCACAAAGATGGAAACATGGTTACTGGAATCGCCCAAGCGCTGGGTAGCGTTCTTGGCCAAGAGAACGTTTTCTTTGATGCATGGTCGATACAGCCTGGCGATGGAATCATCGACAGGATGAATATGGGACTATCTGACTGTGACTTCTTCTTTTTCTTCGTCTCAAAGGCTAGCCTAACCAGCGAGATGGCAAAGATGGAGTGGCAGAACGCTCTGATGGCCGAGGCGAAAAGGGAGACCAAGTTCATTCCCGTCAAGCTTGATGACTGTACTCTCCCTTCGGTTATGCTCCAGAAACTCTATATCGACATCTACCATAATGGAATAGAGGCTGGCATTCGGCAGGTGGTTGATGTGGTCCGTGGTCAAAACACCTTCCACAGTTCAAACGCTGAGTTCCATAACTTGAAAGCGTACGCGACCGTTGCCGAGCATGACTATCATGTCGACATAGTTATTCGTGCCGAATCTTTCATGGAGCCAATCTCCAGGTATGTAGTGGCCTTGAAGAATGCTAATGCACATCTGAGCTGCGTAAACGACAGCATGGTCACTCTTGGGAAGGCAGGACCTGTTCCGGATTCCAAGGGGCAGGAGAACTATATCTACTCAGCAGGAGTCAACCGTGCTACGACTCCCGGTTTCCCTTTTCGTCTATCCATTACAGACAATACGACGATTGAAGTCAGTGGAGTAATGCACGCCATAGGCGAAGACGAATACGAACGTGTCCCAATCATCGCAGTGCTGCCAGATGCCATATTCCATCTAGGAAGAGATGTGATGGTACCCATCGATGATGTGATTGGTACTGGCAAGTCGCAGTCTGAAATAGCTGAGTACATGACAAGGATTGTTACCGAAGCGCAGGGAAGCCCTTCATAGCAATCAGGACAAGCACGAACGAGGTCTTGTACGTCACGATAGCGGTGAGGCTGACAGATAACGCTACTTCCGGTTCTTCCCCTCGGGGGCAGTCGAGAGGAGCTGCACCGTATCACCTTTGATGAGCATCGTGTCGGCCTTATTGAAAGCGAAGTCGATCTTGTCGAGCTCTGCCTCATATTGGTCGGCGATAGTCCGGACAGTGTTCTCTGTGGTTATCTCGTCCTGTAAGGATGCTTTCTGCTCGGAGAGCTTCCTCTTGGCGGCCTCGTGCATTCTCAACGGATTCACTCTATCCATCCTGACAGCGGCCAGATGGAGCGTGTCGGCTACAGGGTCCCTTGGCTCATATCCATCGGCTCTGGCTTCGGCGATCACGAGGGGTATGCCCTTTACCCTTGAGATTTTCTCGGAAAGTCTTCTATGGGCGTCCCCCCGGACAAGCTTGTAGTCCTCTTCCATCTTTTCGATAATCTGCTGGTCTGTCTCGATACGCTTTGAGGTGTAGTCGTTCTCGAATCGCATGCCCACCTGTTGCGTGATGATGACAAGCTGGAATGCGGTGGCAGCGTGACTCTCCATTTCAGAAAGCCTCGCGGATTCATCCTCGATCTGTCCTGGCTTCAATTGCCCTTGTGCCGCAATCTCTCTGGAGAGATCGCAGATTGCGTCGCCCTGATAGTGCCAGGCTTCCATGGCAGTCCTTGTGGAGTCCTCGATGATTTGAAGCGCGATTTGCCGTTTTTCGGGGCTTGCACCGTATTCCGCATACTTTAGTGTGAGCCTGACCAGCGAGTCGTATGCAGCTTTGAGCCTCGCGTCCCTGTCACGTTCCATGATTCGCTGGACCTCTGAGACGCCTGACTCAAGCTTGTGGAGCGTATTATTGATTTGCGTCATGTACGCTTGGCCCACAATGACGGCCGCACCCTGCAATGCGAGATTGGCGACTGCGGCGGGCTGGAGCGCCGCCTGTTTGATTGCCGCCATGTCGTTGAACTTGCCGTTCTTAAAGTTCGACAGGAGGTTCCAGCCGTCGCTCTTCCTTATACAGAGGTCGGCCCAACCAACGCCCTCAGGGAACCTGATGATCGCCATGCCATACTCGGTCGCTGCTTGGCCGGCGCTGGCTGTAAGTGGGATCAGGGAGTCCGCAATCGCGATGACCCGGTCGCCTGCGGGCAGGGAAATGGAGCGCGTAGCTGATTGATCGATCTTTGCAAGCTCATCAGGTCCCACAGGTGCGAGCGAACTCTCTGTGGGGATGATTTCGCTCTGGCTGTTCTCAGGGGCTTGACCCGACGCGTGCCTTGCCCTGAAATGATTACTTAAGAACGACATGGCATCTCCTTTGGCAGCCTAGCCCATTGTATGTTGGCCGTGCGGGGACGTATAGAGAGATCGGCGGAGTGATCACTATGAAAGTAATTCTAATATCTTGCCCAACTTCTGCCAGCCCATGCAGATGGAAGCATCCCGAATGTCTTGTATGAGCCCACCCTGGACGCCGCGAAGATCAAGCTTGGATAACACGGCGATTGTCTCCTGTTCGGTTATGGAGCACCATTTGTAGTCTGTAAGGAGCTGCGAGATGAGCCACGTTATCTCATCGGGTGACACATCTGGTGCGGATGAGACTCGTTCGAGTGCCTCATCGTCAAGAGTAATGCTGCCCTCAATGGTGGAAGGGCTGCCCATAAGAAAGCTGATGATGGAGGCGCTCAGTTCGGGGAGGGTCCCCAAACAGTGGGAAAGGGTTTCGGCTACGATCTTATGCAGATCGTCACTGCTCCTGCGTAAAGCATCGAGGAGCTTCTCGATCCAAGACGACCAGGCCTGCCCCCTCATACTCTCGTCGGCAGATTCCAGCCAGAAGACGAGCTGTCTCGTCACCTCGGTGCCACGCTTGCTCGAGCCTCCAACACAGGTGGTAAGGTTGCATACCCTCGCACTCTCGTCGGAATAGCGCAGCACTCCCCGCATGTACAGTGCGGTCAGCCTTCCCTCGTAGCAGTTTCCGTCAATGTAGGGAGAGGAGAACAGCCCCTCGTATGGCCGTCTGACCTTGTCCCAGACGGCGCCGGTCAACCTTTTCGACTGCATGGCGAATCCCTGCCAAGCTGGGATGCAGCGTGGGTCGTCAGGTTCCAGGAGAGGGAGGAGGCTCGAGGCGACCTCGCCGTCGGGGAGCAAATCGTCGAGGATATTGAAGAATCGGAAGGTACATGCTCGGACGACATCCCCCATGTCGCCATCCTGTGCCAACGATCCTCGGAGACGCGAGAACAGGGCGACGGCACTGTCGCGTGCCTCTTGGACCAGTCCTCTCTTGGCCGCGAAGGAGAGGCAATGGGTGTATATCCCCAGTATCTTTCCCACGGGGTGGTTGGCCTCGGCCGTGACCCAGTCCGTCCCGTTCGGCCATAGGTCATGGTCTTTCCTCGCTAACGGGTCCCGCTCAAATGCCCAGCCCCATTCGCCTTGCGCCGCCCTCGAGCAGGCGTTCAGCTCCTGCTGGTCGATGCGATCTCCATTGCAGTCGATGAGGCTGTCAAGTTCGGAGAGTGCAAGCAGACGGAGCTCGCTGACAGGGACGGCCTGGCACAGGACTTCCAAGCACTCTTTCTGGTCGGTATCGAAGGCCGTCATCCAGTTCAACTTCTCAGCCAGGAATGCGCACGTCTTGATGTCTGTTGTGTTGGGGCTTCCGATATGCTCCCTTAGCATAGCCAGAGTCTTCTCTGGATACTTTTGTACGGATGCCACGACCCGGTCTTTCTGTGTCCAGTCGGTGCTCGGTTTCCCGTCGGCAACGAGTTGCACGGCTGAAAACGTGAACTCTTCCACATTGAGAGCTGGGCCGCTGCCGACCACGAGGGTCTCGACGGGCCCTACGATTCGGTCCGGGTGCGAGCGCTCTTCGAAGTCAGGATGGTCCTGCTTGATCCTCCCAACCTGTTCGAGGAGCTGCGCGTCGTCGGGGACCGTGCGTAGCAGCCAGGAGTAGGCGTTGAAGCGCTCGTAGGCGTTGGTTCGCTCGTCTCCTCCCCTGGAAGAAACGCTGTCGACGTAGGAGATGAAGTCCTCCTTCTCATCCTTGGCGATGGCGGGGTACGCGTCGGAGAGGAGCAGGAACGCCTCGTGCCTGAGCATGATGTTTCCAAGCAGGTCATCGCTGATGACGTATCCGAGCTTGTCCGCCGCAGGAAGGTCAGACTTGTAGAGCAAGTAGATCCCGAGCCTCACCATGAGCTCGCTGTGCGAGGAGAGGCACCGCTTGACCAGCGCCTCGGCATCTTTCGGGACTTCTTCGAGGAGTTTGAGGCCGGTCTCGCGGGCAACGTTGACGAGCGTTCCGATTCCCGTTTGGTCTGGTCTGTCCCCATCCGCCTCGTCATCTTCTTCGATTGTCGCTCGGAGGAATGCGGAATAGATGCACGACCCCGTGCCATACCCGGTGACGATGTCGTCGGCATGTTCGATCCCTTCACAGCAGAGGCTCCAAAGGCTGCGTCTCTCCGGTTTTGCCAGGCTTGCCATCCTTTCCTCAAGGCGCTCGGCAGGAAACCACTGCCCCAAGGGGAGCATGGGGCCGACTTTCCGCGTCGCATCATAGTCCGTTGAGACGTTCGGGGAGATCGTCAGAAGCAGCCTTGCCAGTCCGAGGGCCACGCGATCGTCATCCTGCTCCTCCAGGAGATTGAGGATAGCGTAGCAACTGGGCTCAGTCATCTTGCCCTTGAGGAATGGCAGCCAGGAAGCGACGCACCCCTCCGAGGCCTTCTTGTCGCTTAGCTTCTTGATAAGATAGACACAGGCTCGCTGAGAGAGACTGTCGACGCCTCGCTCCAAGACGATCGATTCGAGCGCTTCGTAATCCGTGCAGGAAAATCCTATGGCCCAATCGAGCATGAGGTTCTGCCAATCCTCGACGCAGTCACCGAACAGGCACTCAAGTAGCTTATGCTTAGCCGCCCAGCGCAACCAGCTTGTATCCGTAGCATGGTCGCAGAACGTACGGATGCAGGCCGTCCTCCGCCTTTCGTCCTCCCTTCCGAGCGAGTCGAGGAGAAGCTCCTCGTCCTCCCGCTGGAGCCCCGCCGGTCCCATAGGTTCCGACATCAGGCCCTCGATGGCACTCGACCTCTCATAGAGCGACATCGCCGTGTATGAGGACCATCGGTCGAACAGCACAGGGAGTTCTTTATAGTCAGAGAACATGATTGGAGTCACGCCTCTGCTCTCCCAATCGGACAGGCCATCATCGCTCCTGTCGAGAGCGAAGGCGTTCTCCGCCATGTCTGCAGACAGGGAACGGGTGAGGTAATCGACCAGCATGTCGCCGCAGCTGTACCCGACGAAGAGCGTCTTGTAGGTCGAGAACATCCTCACGAGGAAGTGGGACGCCCATCCGTCGGTTATGTATGCCCGGCCGAAGTCGACATCGGTGAGAATCTGGCTATTCGGGTCTACGGTCGAGCCGTGCAAGTGTATCAGGCCTGAGAAGTCGTTCCCGAGGGGAAGGGCGGGGGAGATGTAGATCCTAGGCGACATCCCCATTCCGCCTGCGGCGCTCTCGAAGCAGGAATCGAAGTTAGTCGTCACCACGCGGAGCGATTCCGGATTGCCGAACAGCGAGAGGATGTTCCTGTGGAGCTCCGAGGGCTCCCGCTTCCCTCCCAACAGCCTCGCACACGCCGAACGAACTTGCTTGCTGCCGGAATTGGCATGCGAGGCTAGGTATCCGAGATATCGTTCAGGGCCCTCTTCATATCCTTCCCCGTCTTGTCTTCTCTCTCTATCTTTGAGATGGTGCCCAGGGTCAACAATGTCCCTGATCTTAGTCACTAGCTCGTCGAAGTCAGGAAGACAGGTTGGCTCCTGCTTCGACACGCCAGCACCGGCGAAGATGACGAGCTGCCCTTTTTGTGCCGCGCGAATCAGCGTGTCTGGGATATTGATGTCATCGAAATGCATGGTCTGGATGTCTCCTCAGCTTTTATCTGGTTCAATTATGGCCGTTGCTCGGCTCATGTATTGGTACTTATTGGTTGCAGAGCATCACAGGTTCTGTCTGTGATGTGCCGCCTGGCTTACCGAGTTGGTTGTGTAATGGACGAGTTTTCCCATGGTACGATGCCGGATGCCGTCGAGGCTTAAAGTGCACATCCCACTTTGCAGCAGTTGAGAAGCAGGATAAGAGGGGCGCACGCAGGGATGGGCTGGCAGGCAAGCCTGCCACCTGTTGAGGCGCGGGTGACATAGGGAGTTCTGGTGTTGTGTCGTGATGAATGCATCGGCATCATCGAGACGGGAACTCGAATACATGAGTGCCACCACCCCAGCTCGAACGTAATCACATTTGGGGTGACGGTGTTGTCAGGATTGGTATATGGGATACCGTCGCCCAGAGCGAATCGTGGCACAGGCTTCTCCATCAACAACGCCGTCCAGGGACCATGGTCATGGCCTTCCCGAGGTGCGAGGCATCTTCCTGCCGATGAGGAGTAAGCCAAGTCTAGCCATGGCTCTCGTCGTAGCCGCCTTGCAGGCTGGCCAGCTGTCGGTCGAGCGACGCCTGCTGGTCCGTGGTCAGCGTCGGCCCGGCGTCCTGGTAGGCCCTGATGGTCGCGTCCTGCTTCTGGATGGTGAGGTTGGCGGCGTCGAGGTCCGTCATCGTCGTGCCCGTGAGCGTCGGCCAGCACCTCCAGCAGAGCAGCCCCAGGATGGCGGTCAGGGCGATCGCCAGCGCCCATGGCGCCCAGGCCCTGACCGCGAGGGCGCGCCGCTGGGCGTCGGTCGCCGAGCGGACCCCCTGCGCCGCCGCCCGCATGTCGTCGCTCGTGCTGCGTGCGACCTCGCGAAGGGCGCCCTCGGCCTCCAGCGAGGCCGCCTGTATCGCCTCCACGGAGGCCGTGGTCATGTCTGCGGAGGCGTCGGAGATGTCCTTGGCCTGCCTCCTCAGGTCGCCCATGCGGGCGTCCATCGCCGCCCGCATGGCCTTGCCGCCCTCTGCGGCGGCCGACTCGTAGGTCGATGCCACCGTCCGTGAGAGCCTCGCGAGTTCCTCGTGGTCCTTGCGTGACTGCGCCGTGAGGGCCCTCACCTCGTCGTGGAGCTTCTCCTCGGACCTCTGCTGCTCGGCCAGGGCTTCGGCCACGAGGCCCATCTTCCTTCCCTCGGCCTCCGTGCGCTCCGCCATCGCGCCCAGCGTGTCCGCCGCGGGCGGCTTGTCCCACCTGTCCATGGTCACTCCCCTCCCTCGAGGTCGGAGGCGAGCGCCAGCCGACCGCCATCCCTCTTGAGCAGCAGCAGGCCGTTGAGGTAGACCTCGCTGACGTCCCTGAGGTCGTCCGGTCCGAGCAGCGTCACCTCGACGTATCCGCTGCCGCCGTCCCCGTCCTCCGGCACCATCACCCGCTCGCTGGCGACCCGCCAGCCCCAGAACGACCTCGAGAGCCTGATCCCGCGGCTCTCGAAGCCCTCCACCTCGAGGTGGTCCCTCCATGCCTGCGCGGCTCCCGGGCCGGACCTGAGGCTCCGGTCCGACCTCGTCTCGGTGGACGGGAGCATCGAGGTGTCGATCTCGTCGTAGTTCCCGTTCTCGTAGTACACCTGGACGTTCATCGTTCTCTCCCTTCGTCGTCAGCGGCCCAGGGACGGGCCTCTGCCCCTTCTCGGTTCCGTCGGTCCCGGCATGGCGGGCCGCATCCGTTCCGCGGCACGCGCGAGCGACTTCAGGACGTGGCACGCGACCTGTCTCGTCACGGTCGCGAGGGCGTGTCCCATCCGCTCCGCGAGCGCACGGGCACGACCCGTGGGTGACACGTGGAGGGACCTCTGGGGATGCGTCCTCTCGAGCGTCGGCCTCGATGCCTCGGTGACGTGCGGGTGGACCTGCTCCCTCGTCGGATGGTTGGCCTCGACGCGGGTGCGCGTCGTTTCGCGAACCCTCTCGGCCTCGGCCGCGCGCCCTGGTTGGGCCCGTGGCTCGTGACGGACGTGCCAGTCTGCCGCGAGCCTGCGACCCCGCCACTCCGCCTCCATCGCCTGCCGGTCGAAGCCGAGGGTCGTGGCCCGGGCCTTGTGGCCCTGGGCGTCGGAGAGGGTGTAGTTGTTCCCGCTGTGGGAGGCGTCCAGGGTGATGCCGTCGGAGGCGAGGGCCTCCCTGAGGGAGGCGAGGTCGCGTGCGCCCTCCATCGCGCGGCCCAGGCTCGCGCGCATGGCCTCCTTCCAGGAGGCGCCGTGCCGACGCTCGATGGCCCTCTCGCTCGGGGTCGGACGTGCCGTCGTGTGGCTTCTCACGTTCCTGCCGCCGTGGAGCTGCCTGAACCCCGCCTCCTCGTCCATGGAGCGCGTCCGCTCGACCTGCTCGTCCCGGCGCGCGTGGTCGCGGTCCAGCAGGGTCCCGGCCCGCTGGACGTGGCCGGGCCTCGACGGGTCGGGGGCGTCGGCCAGCAGGACCCTGTTCACGACCATGTGGACGGCGAGGCGGGCCACGCCGTCATCGCCGCGTTCGGCGTGGACGCCCCATGCGACCTGCTGGGAGGGGTACTCCGCCTCGGCGAACTCGCCCGCCCAGCGGTCGGCGAAGGCGGCGGCGCCCGGCTGGTCCGGGCCGATCTCGTCGGGGTTGAAGGCGATCATGTGGTGCAGGGCCACCGTCCTCGTCCTCGCGGGCACGCCCTCGATGTCGTTGGTGCGGGCCATCTCGCGCTCCCACTCGGGACCGTTGAGGTTCCGGCGGCCGACGGCGAGGCACTTGCCCTCCTGCTCGATGTAGGCCCTCAGGTTGGCGAGGTGCCCCGCGCCCGCCCCCACGGTCTTAAGCACGCTCATCGGACGCCACCTCCTCGGCGACGGCGGCCATGCGCTCGCGCAGCGAGGCCAGTCCCTCGGCGACCGCCTCGTTGGAGCGGGCCACGTCCCCGAGCGTCGCGGCGAGCTCCGATGCCGTGGGGCCGGTGAGGCCGTCCCTGTTCGCGACGTGGGCCAGCTGGTTCACGTTCGTGCCGATGCCGGAGAAGGTGCGCATCATCCGGCGCAGCTCCTCGGTCCCCGTGGCGGAGACCACGACGGGCCGTGCGCCCCGGATGCAGGCGCGGACGGCCTCCGAGCGCGTGAGGCCGAGCCCCGACGCAAGCGCGTCGAGGCGTCGGGCGGTGGCGGCATCGAGCCGCACCGTGACGCTCACGGTCTTGGGGAGGCGGGCGCTCATGGCCGTCCTCCCTGCCCCATGGCCGAACCGTTGTCGGCCATGCCCTGCGCCTTGCCCGGGAGCGAGCCTGCGCGAGCGGTGCGGGCATGGCGTGCCCTCGTCCTTGGGGGTCGGGGGGCGGAGCCCCTCGCAAGATGGGTCTGTCTGGAGAAACCGGAGGAACGACGGTTTCGTAAGACGGACCCAAATCTTGCAACGCCCTCCGTGTCGCCCCCACGAGCGTTCGGAGGCGACCCTTGGGAGCCTCTGGACGCGTCCACAGAGGCGACGCGACCCTGGGGAGCGTCACCGTATGGCGCGGACGCCGGATGGCGTTCATGGCAACGATGGCATTCATTTGCAGGTCTGCGAATGAACGCCATCGATCCCATCGTTGCCATCAGCCCTCGCCGCCCTCGTCCGACGCCTGCGCCTTGAGGGTCAGCGTCCAGCGGGTCCCCGTACTGACCTGCGTGCACTCGCA